>ENA-OWPI01000319-OWPI01000319.1-marine-metagenome-genome-assembly--contig:-NODE-319-length-72261-cov-10.708772_pt1 | contig 72261 bp, 48 predicted proteins | sample MGYA00238138_ERZ651775 | MGnify/ENA primary metagenome ERZ651775 (study PRJEB26906, sample SAMN06265043) | marine metagenome | isolation source: Helgoland LTER site | place: Germany:Helgoland, sampling...
TAGGCGTAGGAAAAGAATCAAACAACAAACTTTAATTGAACGAAAAAAACAGAATCAAAATATTTATTTAAATTAGTCTCAACACTCGCTTAATTTATATCTGAAAAAGTCCACTTTTATTTGACGACATACAAGGTTCTTCTAAATATTGAGTTGGTGATATGTAATCTGGATTAGGAACGAATGCAACCTCACTGAAATAACTTGGGTTGGAAAAAGTGTAGGATTTAGAATATTCTCCTACTAAGTAAGAATCATTGCATTTGATGATCCCAGCATCTGTCATTTTCTTTATTACAAAAGGGTAGCGGTGATTTATTTTTTCTTTGAACGTCCTACTCGAAATTTCAAGATAAAAAAGTTCTTCCTCTTCTTTGTCGGTTTCACTACCATCTTGCCTTTCGACTTGATAACAAAATTGATGGATTAACAGGGTACAGGTGGCAGACATGTGCTTGACAATGTTCTTTTTGTCACTTTCATTTTTTAGAGATGCTAACTCAACACCTTTAGGGATTAGGTAATACTTATGATTATTAGACATACTTGATTAAATGGTTTTTTGGTTTATTCATAGAAAAAAATTATTGCTACTGAGGAAGGGTATCTTCTTTAAGGATTCTACCTTATGGATATGAAAAATCTATTAATTAGTTTTTACCCAGATTTAACAAATCAGATTTTCTAAATCGCTTTTGATCCCCTATTTTGATAAAGGGAATACTATTACTATTAATCAACTTATATAGGGTAGGTTTTGATATTTTCAAAAACTCTGCTGCTTCACTTGTTTTGAAAATCTCCTCTTGAAAGGTTAACTCTTTTTTTACCTCTGATATTAATTCGTACTTGAATGCTTTAAAAGCTTCATCATCTATGTTAAAATTGAACATATTTACTAAAAATTTAAATTAAAAAAATTACAATTTATCCAGTATGAATGACTAGAAATAGGGTTCATTTATACTGTATTTAGCAAAATTTGTTCATATTAAACGAAATCTCTCTCCTGAGAAAAAATCACTCCGAATAGGTATAAAAAATGGTAAAAATTGATAGCTTTATTGATCTGGGAGTTCTGAAATGAGGAATTGAATCAGTTTACGACAGCTCTAGCGACAGTAGACATTAAAAAAGCCACCTAAAATACTGAATATCAGTAACATAAGTGGCTTCATTGTAGTCCGTAGGGGAATCGAACCCCTGTTACCAGGATGAAAACCTGGCGTCCTAACCCCTAGACGAACGGACCATTTTCTCCAAATCAGCAAGGTCTCAAAGTTTCTTTTGACCTTCCTCCGATTTTTTGAGTGGCAAAGATAGAGTTCTCATCATAATTTGCAAATAAGCACGCATTTTTTTAATTGAATTTTTTAAAATTCAATCATGATGCCTAGCCATACACTACAGGTTCTCCTCAATCGCCTATTGGCAAACGTATTTTACTTTTGACATCCTCACCAACTGAGATAAGCTATCAAGTAAGCCTTAAAGTATTCCACAATTCATTCCAGACCCTTTAAAGATTTAAATAACGCATTAGTTGAGGATTAATTCCGTTTAAAATCAATAAGGCCATGGAGAAGTTGTCTTCAAAAATACAAAATACTTGCAGGGTAGTTTGTAAGGACGTCAACTAATGATAACTTTGCGCACTGAAAACGCTTAATGGGTTAAAGTTATTAAAATGTCTAAAACAAAAATCGCAATAAATGGATTTGGTCGAATTGGCCGACTCGTCTTCCGTGTAGCAGCACAGAATGAAAATATAGAAGTAGTAGGAATCAATGACCTCATTGATGTGGATTATATGGCTTATATGCTTAAATATGACTCTACACATGGTAACTTCAAGGGAGAGGTATCCGTTGAAGAAGGTAAGTTGATCGTCAATGGCAAAGCCATTCGAGTGACTGCTGAACGCAATCCTGCCGACTTAAAGTGGGGAGAAATAGGAGTAGATTACGTGATCGAATCTACAGGTCTCTTTTTGAGTAAAGAATCTGCAAAAGGCCATATAGAGGCCGGTGCCAAAAAAGTAGTCATGTCTGCGCCTTCCAAAGACGATACGCCGATGTTTGTCATGGGGGTCAACCATACCGATTACCACCCAGATATGCAGTTTGTATCTAACGCATCTTGTACCACCAACTGTTTGGCACCTATCGCCAAAGTACTGAATGATAATTTTGGTATCAAGGAAGGCTTGATGACGACGGTACATGCAGCCACAGCTACCCAAAAAACGGTAGATGGCCCTTCTATGAAAGACTGGCGCGGTGGACGTGGTGCTTATCAAAACATCATTCCTTCTTCCACAGGAGCTGCCAAGGCGGTGGGTAAAGTCATCCCTGCTTTAAATGGTAAATTAACAGGCATGTCTTTCAGAGTTCCAACAGCTGATGTATCTGCGGTTGACTTAACGGTAAATCTTGAGAAAGCCACCAGTTATGAAGAAATATGTGCGGTCATGAAAGCTGCTTCAGAGGGACCTATGAAAGGGATTTTGGGTTATACCGAAGATGCCGTAGTGTCCAATGACTTTTTAGGAGATTCAAGAACTTCCATTTTTGATGCTGGTGCAGGCATTCAGTTGTCCCCTACCTTTGTGAAGGTGGTTTCATGGTACGACAACGAATGGGGTTACTCATCGAAAGTGATTGAATTGGTCGAATACATGGCTTCAAAATCATAAAACAACTTATAAAAAAAGCCGCAACCCTCTAGGTTGCGGCTTTTTTATGTCTATTTTTTTTATGCTTGAGCCAGGTAAGCTCGTATTGATTCAATGGGCGTCCTCATCGAGACCTTCCGTCTTGATTTCAATAATATGATCTTCAATATCTGAAAGCATCAAATGCTCAATGTTATCGATATCCTCAGGTACTTTACATACCTCCAAATATTCAATATCGTTGATGGCCGCTTCCTCCCCAATCAAAGCCTCCAACATCAAAAAAGTGGCGCCCATATAATGCTCTTCGATCTCCTCCTTAAAATCGTCAAAGCACACTTGGATCCCGACCGAATCTGGATACGCATCATGCAGCAAAGGGATCACAATGACCTCTTGAGGATCAAATGATTGATCCTCATAATTAATGACTACCGGACCCAATTGTGCAGGTTTGAAAGCAATAACCTCCCAATCCTCCATGGAAGGTGCGGCGGCTACAAGTTCCCTTACCTGCGGAAAAAAATCAGGATCCCCCGCAGCACTGATAATCAATGCCCCACGATGATCGCCTTCATCTCCTCCTATTTCAAAGAAAATCTGATCACAAAACTTGTTCAACTCAAACTGCATTTCATCGACCGCTTCATCTCTCAACTCAGACTTAATTTCTCCAAGGGTCAAATAACGAGACTGGTGCTTCAAAAACCAATTCCAAAAATGTTCAGGTGTATGCATCAGGCAATATTGGTGTAAACGGCTTGAACATCATCATCTTCTTCGATTTTATCGAGCATTTTTTCAATTTCGACCATCTGATCCTCTGAAAAAGATACCGGTGTGGTGGGAATTCGTTGTAATGAAGATTTTTTTACTGCGATCTCAAGATCCTCCAATGCACTTGATAGGCTACCAAAAGCAGTATAATCTCCCGTCACATAGACCTGACCATCGTGTTCCTCAATTTCTTCAAGTCCAGCATCAATAAGCTCAAGTTCTAACATTTCTAAATCAATTTCTGCCGTTTTTTCAAACTCAAATACGGCTTTGCGCGCAAACATAAACTCCAATGACCCCGACGGGGTAAAGGCCCCCCCTGCCTTACTGAAATAGGACTTAATATTGGCAACGGTTCTATTGTTGTTATCCGTAGCGCATTCGACGAACACCAAAACACCATGTGGCCCTTTCCCTTCAAAGGTCACCTCGTCAATGGCCTCTGCATCTTTACCAATGGCACGTTTGATGGCATTGTCAATATTATCTTTAGGCATGTTTTCAGCCTTGGCATTTTGAATCGCAGCTCGCAGTTTACTGTTCATTTCAGGCTCGCCGCCACCTTCCCTTGCTGCCATCTGGATGGCTTTAGCCAGTTTAGGAAAGACCTTGGACATCTTATCCCAACGCTTTTCCTTAGCGGCTCTTCTGTACTCAAATGCTCTTCCCATTTTTTTACTTATTTAATACAAAATAAAATAAAGTCTCCTTCAAATTCAATGTTCCTTCAATTTGAATCTGAAATTTAAGGCAATTCCAATCAACACCAAGGCAATACCTATGTAGGTCAGTAGATTGAAATACTCATTAAAAAGCACAAACCCAAAGATCAAGGCATATACTACCCCTAAATAATCAAAAATAGCTACCTTAGAAACTTTGGCCTGTTGATAGGATTTGGTCATGAAATATTGAGCCATCTGTGTGGTAATGCCTACCATTAATAAATAAAACCAATCCCAACCTTCCGGTTGTACCCATAACCACAAGGAACCTATCAAGGATACGGGAAGTACGACCAGAGGGAAGTAAAACATGATCACCAAAGGATGCTCTGTTGCACTTAATTTTCTCACCAGATTATAGGCCATGCCACTAAAAAAGGAAGCCAAAATACCCAGAAATAAATGGGTCCCAGAGATCCGCGTATCAAAACCTTGGATGATCAAGATGCCCACGAAGCTCAACACAAAAAAGGCAATCTGAGCTGGATGAATTTTCTCTTTCACCAAATAAACCCCAATAAGGGTCGTGAAAATAGGAGTTAAGTTCGTCAAGGTAGAGGCCGCCGCCAACGGAATTTCATGGAGTAAATAATAATTGAGAATCAAGGCGGTGGCGCCTACCGCACCACGCGCAGCTAATAGGGATCTTTTATTGCCAAAAATGGGGATTTTTTTGGGGAGTAAATAAGCTAAACTCAAGGTCAAGGATATTACGGCACGAAAAAAAACAATCTCAATGGCCGGAATATCGGGAATATACTTCACAAAAACTTTCATTAAGCTAAAGGCCAGTGTTGCGAGCAACATATAACGGACACCCAAGGGAATTTTCACTTATATTTTTTTTGCAGTTTACAACATAAAAAAATCAAAATACGCTTTTCCTCACGTTAACTTTACTGCATGAAAAAAAGTATCCTTACCTTTTTACTCCTTTTTATGGGCCTGCAACTTTATGCACAACGTCAAGGCCTCTTGTTAGATCAAATCGATCAGCAACCCATTAAAGGAGCCTATATTTTGGGTAGGGATACGGTTCAAACCAATGATCAAGGTATTTTTTTTTATCATCCGGGTTATGAAATTTTGATACAAAGTATGGGCTATCAAGATCTCCGAATGATGGCTTTGGATACTCCCTTAGTCATATTCTTGGCTCCCGGTCCCGTCCTGCTCGACGCCATTACAGTCAATGATTTTGGGATCCCCCAAAGGAATCAAATCTATCCAGGTGCCATCACCCAACTATCCTCAAAAGAAATAAGTACCAGCGATCCAACGTTGATGACCGCGCTCTTCAATCAAGTACCTGGCGTTTTTATGCAATCGGGAGCCTTGAACACCAACAAAATCACGATGCGTGGCGTAGGCTCTCGTGCCGCTTTTTCCACAAAAAAGATCAGAGCTTATTACCAAGACATTCCCCTCACCAACGGCAGTGGCGAAACCACCATTGAAGACATTGATCTCAATACCATTGGGACGATTGAAATTCTCAAAGGACCCAATGCCAGTATTTATGGAAGTGGGCTTGGCGGAACCTTGATCCTCCACCCAAAAAAAACACCCTTGGCATCACAGTCCCTTTCAACAGCAGCCACCGTCGGTAGTTTTGGGCTTTTGAGAAACAGTCTGACCTATGCCCTCGATCAAAACCAAAGAAGTATCCACCTGTCATTCAATCGTCAGCAAAGTGATGGCTATCGTGATAACAATACCTTCAAAAGAAATACACTCTTGGCCACCTCGAGCCTCAACACAATCAAAAATACCTTCAACTTTCTGATGTATTATGTGAATCAATATGCCGGTATACCGAGTTCATTGAGTAAAACAGATTATCAAAATGAACCCACCAAAGCCGCCTTCACTTGGGGCCAATCTCAAGGGTTTGAAGATTATGATAAATTTCTTTTAGGGGGTTCATGGACGCATACCTATCACCCCGGATTGACCCAACACGTGAGTCTGTTTGGTTCCTTTAACCAAAGCTTTGAAGCCAGACCCTTCAATATCTTGGAAGATCAAATATATGGGGTCGGCCTTCGTGCTCGGCTCATCAAAAAAATCACCAAAACCCAACATCATGTCATGGCTGGACTAGAGACCTATCAAGATGCCTATCATTGGAAAACGACTGAAAATCTGTATGCCGATTTTCCTAATACGGGAAGTGTTCAGGGAGCATACTTATCAGACAATGAAGAAATCAGACGATACTACAACGTGTTTTTGGAGGTTAATTTAAAGCCGTTAGCTTCCCTGAATATAGACCTCGGATTGAACCTCAATCAAACCTTTTATGACTATACCGATGCCTATGACTTGGACAGTATAGATCAAAGTGGAAATTACCAATTTCAGGCCCGCTATTCCCCCAGAATAGGCATTTCACATACGTTTCGGCCTGGACTCACTCATTTTGCCCTTATGAGTCACGGTTTTTCACCGCCAAGCTTGGAGGAAACATTAACCCCTGAGGGAACCATCAATCCCGATATAAAACCAGAAACTGGATGGAACTTCGAATGGGGCATGAAAGGGCATTCATGGGGTAAAAAACTGACCTATTCCTTCTCTATTTATCAAATGAATATTCGTGATCTCCTCGTATCTAGAAGAACGGCCGAAGATCAATACACGGGTATCAATGCCGGCAGCACACGGCATAGAGGCATTGAACTCAGTATCAAAAGTCGCTTAATTCAAACACTTAATTTCACCCTCAATCAAAGTTTAAATTATAACCATGCAGCCTATAGGTTTGAAGAATTTGAAGAAGAAATTAATGGTGAACTGCTACGCTATGACGGCAATGCACTTACGGGGATTCCAGCCAATCAATTGAGCCTTTCTTTTCAAGGAAATTTTAAGGAACGCCTTTATGCACATTTGAGTTACCAACACATTGATCGTATGCCCCTGACCGATAACAACAGCCGCTATTCGACTGCCTATCAAATTACCAGTTTTCAGATCGGTTGGCAGCCCACGATCTTCACAAAACTCGATCTAGACCTAAGCTATCGCATCAACAACCTATTTGACGAAGTCTATGCCTCCATGCATCAGATCAATGCCCGTGCCTTTGGTAGTGGTAGCCCGCGGTACTATTATCCTGGTCTGCCCAGAAATCACATGATCACCTTGAAAATGAAATTTGGCCTTTAGGCCATTCGGCCATCCCGCATCACGAGTTTTCGATCCGCCATGTCGGCAAGTTCTTCGTTGTGCGTGACAATCACAAAAGTATGGCCCAAGTCATCCCTGAGCTCAAAGAACAACTTATGCAAGGCTCGCGCATTGGTAGAATCTAAGTTACCTGAAGGTTCATCTGCAAAAATGATCGCCGGTTGATTGATCAGGGCACGCGCCACGGCTACGCGGTGTTGCTCCCCGCCAGACAATTCTGAAGGTTTGTGCGAGGCTCTTTCTATGATCCCCAAACGATCTAAGAGCTCCATTCCCGATTTTAAAACTGCCGCCTCGTTACGATTACCTATAAAGCCAGGGATACAAACATTTTCGAGGGCCGTAAACTCAGGCAGTAGGTTGTGAAATTGAAAAATAAGACCAATATGATCGTTACGAAATTTAGCCAATTTATTGGAAGAAAGTGAAAATAGGGCTTGCCCCTTCAAGCTGACAGATCCTTGATCGGGCTGATCCAAGCTCGCTAAAATATGAAGCAATGTACTTTTGCCTGCTCCAGAAGCGCCGACAATAGATATCACCTCTTTCTCGGCTACTTCCAAGTCGATTCCTTTCAGCACTTCGAGTGCCCCATAGGTCTTACAGATGTCTTTGGCATAGAGCATGGCTACAAATATAGGTGTCATTTGTTTTAATGAACTTGATTAAACCCGAACTATGAATTAGATTCGCAAAATAATCAAGAAAACAATTGTGCTTTCCTCTGTTTAGAATTTAAAAAATTGATCCATGAATATCCACGAATATCAAGCAAAGGAAATTTTAGCGCGCTACGGCGTGACCATCCAGCGCGGAAAAGTCGCAAGCACAGTCGATGAAGCGGTGGCAGCGGCACATGCCATTCAAAAAGAAACAGGCTCTGAATGGTTTGTGATCAAAGCACAAATCCATGCCGGAGGCAGAGGGAAAGGCACCATCAATGAGACCGGATCTCATGGCGTAGTTTTAGCCAAAAGCATAGACCAAGTGGGAGCCAAAAGTGAGGCAATTCTAGGGGGCACACTGGTCACTCACCAAACAGGACCCGAAGGCAAGAAAGTCAACAAAATACTGATTGCAGAGGATGTCTATTATCCTGGCGCTTCTGAACCCAAAGAATATTATCTATCGATCCTTCTGGATCGCGCAAAGGGCCAAAATGTGATCATGGCCTCCACCGAAGGGGGAATGGATATCGAAACCGTTGCTGAACATACCCCAGAGAAAATTATTAAAGAATGGATAGATCCTGCCGTTGGCCTGCGGCGTTTTCAAGCTCAAAAAGTCGCTTTTGCTTTGGGTCTCACAGGTATGGCTCTAAAAGAAATGGTGAAGTTCATTCAGGCCCTTTATATCGCCTTTGAACAGACTGATTCAGCGATGTTTGAAATCAATCCTGTGCTCAAAACCTCGGACGATAAAATATTGGCGGTAGATGCCAAAGTAGATATTGATGATAATGCTCTTTTTCGGCAAAAAGAGATCTTACAACTTAGGGACTTATCAGAAGAAGATCCATTGGAAGTAGCCGCAGCAACGCATGGCCTCAATTATGTGAAGTTAGATGGAAATGTAGGTGTTATGGTCAACGGTGCTGGACTTGCCATGGCGACGATGGATATGATTAAACTTTCCGGAGGTGAACCTGCCAATTTTCTTGATGTGGGAGGTGGGGCCAATGCCGAAACGGTAGAAGCCGGGTTTAGAATTATCTTGAAAGATCCCAATGTCAAAGCCATCCTAGTCAATATTTTTGGTGGTATCGTTCGATGTGACCGTGTCGCCAATGGTGTGGTTGAAGCCTACAAAAAGATTGGTGCTATTGAGGTACCTATCATTGTCAGACTTCAAGGAACCAATGCTGAAGAAGGGGCGCAAATCATTGAATCCTCTGGATTGAAAGTAACCTCTGCCATCTTACTCAAAGACGCCGCTCAAAGAGTTAAAGAAGTATTGTAAGCCGTTGTGGGTATGAAAGATCTAACTTGCCTATATAGGTTGATTTTATCTACCTGAAGATGCCTTGATTTAGAGCACATGATTTGTTGTGTTTTTTATTGATTTAGTAGGCTAATTGAAATTTTTCATAAAATTAGTTGGTTAAATGAGGGTTTTTTAATAAGTTTAAAGTGCGTCTATTTTGAAAAAAATAACCGCTCATTTTTTCTTCATATTATTTTGGTAAATGAATTGGGCTATCACTTTGATAGCCCTTTCTTTTGAATTTCAGCTCAATCAAATTTCACTTACTTAACTTGTTCCCCCATGAAAATTAAACTTGTTATCACCCTAATCATTTCTTGTCTTGTGTCAATGGCGTTCAGTCAATCTGCAAAACTCACGAAAAAGGCCCATCTCGACGCAGAAAAAATAATGCCTAAAGTCATTGAGTGGCGCCATGATATTCATGAGCATCCAGAGTTATCAAACTTAGAATTCAAAACAGCTGCTAAAGTAGCCCAGCATTTAAAAGATTTAGGTCTCGAGGTCGAAGAAGGAGTAGCCAAAACGGGCGTCGTAGGTATTTTAGTAGGAGACCAGCCAGGCCCAGTGATTGCCTTGAGGGCAGATATGGATGGGCTTCCTGTGACTGAAAGGGTAGAGCTCCCATGGGCCTCAAAGGCGACCTCCATATATAATGATAAAGCAACGGGTGTCATGCATGCCTGTGGTCACGATACGCATGTAGCCATATTAATGGGTGTCGCTGAAGTCCTCAGCGGTCTGAAAAAAGACCTCAAAGGAACCGTTAAATTTATTTTTCAACCCGCTGAAGAAGGTGCCCCTCCAGGAGAAGAAGGTGGCGCTAAACTCATGATCAAAGAAGGGGTCATGATGAATCCAAAAGTAGAAGTTGCCTTTGGTCTGCATATTTCTGCCGATACTCCCGAGGGAATACTTACCTACAAACCTGGTGGTATTTTAGCTGCAGCGGATCGTTTTGTTATTCAGGTTAATGGAAAACAATCTCATGGGTCACAACCTTGGGCTTCGATAGATCCCATTGTAACCTCTGCACAAATCATCAGCGGCATTCAAACCATCATCAGTCGACAAACTGAACTCACCAAAGAAGGTGCGGTCATTACCGTAGGAATGATTAATTCAGGGATACGCAATAACATCATACCTGAAAGTGCTGAAATGATCGGGACCATACGTACCTTGGATACACAAATGCAAGATAAAATTCATGCTGATCTGATCAGAACGGCTACAAAAATTGGAGAAAGCATGGGTGCCCAAGTGACTGTAGATATTGAACGAGAAGTTCCCGTAACTTTCAATGATCCTGCCCTGACTACCAAAGCAGCCAACTGGCTCAACAGCAGCCTTGGGCCTGAGCATGTTCAGCTACAGCGCGCCATTACCGGAGCTGAAGATTTCTCGTTCTTTGCAGAAAAGGTACCTTCTTTTTTCTTTTTCATCGGAGGATGTCCAAAAGGATCAGATCCAAGTTTGGCGGCTCCACATCATACACCAGACTTTTATGTCACCGATTCATCCATGATCACAGGGGTTAAGGCACTGTTGGGATTGACGCTAGGCTATATGAACGATCCTTTGAAATAATTTTCCTCTTTTGCTTTTCTTGATGCCATTTAATCCCTATTAGGCATCTTATAATACCGGTAGTTCGGACCTGCCGGTAGACTTAGTGGTACTCATTTCCAAAATAGCCTCCAGAGGATTTAGACCCTTTTCATCCGATGATCAGTAGTATTCGCATCTAGTTAACCATAAGTACCGGTCCGCCTTTCACCTATTTGCTCTGATTACCTATTTTGCTAGATAAATCGAGCATCAACTTATCGGCCCCGACCAAAATTAATCTCATAGATCTCCAAAAGCAGTCCTAAATTCATACTTATTCTATATTATCATTACCGAAAGGCTACCTATACAACCTTTCATCCTAAATTAGAAAGCTCTATTTTAAAAATTTCTTAAATTCAGTTTCCTCAAAAAAAACATTATGAAAAAAACATCCAATTACCTCGCACTGCTCACGTTTCTTTTCACCTTGATCCTGAGCCCTTCATTGTGGGCGCAAAGAAAGCAATCAAAAACAAAAACCATCCATCAAGAAATTCCAGTAAGCAAACTCGGTGGATTGGAATGGAGAATGGTCGGCCCTTTTCGCGGAGGGCGTTCGGCTACCGTAACGGGTGTCATTGGTCATCGCAATCTATATTATATGGGTACGGCGGGAGGCGGAGTTTGGAAAACTACAGATGGAGGTCAAACTTGGGAAAACATTTCGGATGGATTCTATGGCGGATCTATCGGTGCGATTGCGGTCAGTGAATCCGATCCAAATGTCATATATGTTGGTGAAGGAGAGGAAACGGTCAGAGGAAACGTCTCCTCAGGCAGAGGACTATGGAAAAGTACCGATGCGGGCAAGACCTGGCAATCCATCGGGCTCAAACAAAGCGAGCACATCGGACGCATTCGTATTCATCCAACTAACCCGAATAGGGTCTATGTCGCTGCCATGGGAAATCTTTGGAAACCCAATGCCCAGCGTGGTGTTTTCAGATCTAAAAATGGTGGGGAGACCTGGGAGAAAATATTGTTTGAATCAGATAAGGCCGGTGCCGTAGATTTAATTTTAGATCCCAATAATCCAAGAATTCTTTATGCCAATACATGGGAAATAAAGCGCAATGGCTACCGCATGGACAGCGGAGGGCCAGGTAGTAAACTTTGGCAAAGCACAGACGGTGGAGATCATTGGAAGGAATTAACTCACAAACCAGGCTTGCCTGAAGGCGTTTGGGGTATTTCGGGTGTAGCTGTTTCCCCATTAAACTCTAACAGAATATGGGTCATCATAGAAAATGCCAAAGGTGGCGTCTATCGATCGGATGACGGAGGAGAAAACTGGACCTACATCAGCTCAAAAAATGCATTAAGACAACGCGCATGGTATTATTCACGCATCTACGCAGATACACAAAATGAAGATCGCCTATATGTCATGAATACAAGTTATCATCGTTCTAATGATGGAGGTAAAACTTGGGAGGGTTTCAATTCGCCCCACGGTGATCACCATGATCTTTGGATTGACCCCCAGGACAATCAACGCATGATCATTGCCGATGATGGAGGTGCCCAAGTGTCGGTGGATGGCGGCCTCAATTGGACTACTTACCACAATCAACCCACAGCCCAATTTTACCGCGTTACGACCGATAATAGTTTCCCTTTCAAAATACTCGGCGCCCAACAAGATAATTCGGCCATCAGGATCTCCCACAGAAGCAGTGGGAACGCCATCACCGAACGAGATTGGGAACCTACAGCAGGCGGCGAAAGTGCGCATTTGGCCCCGGATCCAAAAAATCCAGATATTGTATACGGAGGCACCTATAAAGGCTATATGAACCGCAAAGATCACATTACGGGTCAATCGCGATCCACTAATGTTTGGCCCTACAATCCCGCCGGATCAGGCGTGGAAGTAATGAAATACCGCTTCAATTGGAACTATCCAGTCATGTTCAGTCCCAATGATCCCAACAAACTCTATGCCGGATCCAATTACTTACATGAAAGTGTAAATGAGGGGCAGACCTGGCGCGTAATCAGTCCTGACCTTACTCGAAATGAACCGCATACCTTAAAATCATCTGGGGGTCCTATTACCCAAGACAACACCGGTGTAGAATTTTATGGTAACCTTTTTGCTATCACGGAAAGCAAACAAGAAGCAGGCGTAATTTATACAGGAAGTGATGACGGTTTGGTCCACATCACCCGCGATGGGGGTAAAAATTGGACTGATATCACCCCTCCAATGTCTCCAAAAAACAATATGATTAACTGTATTGATGTAGACCCACATCATCCCGGCGGCGTATATGTTGCAGCAACTGCTTATAAATTTGGTGATTACACCCCCTATCTCTACAAATCCAGAGATTATGGGCAAACATGGACCGTTATTACTTTAGGTATTGAGAAAAATGATTACACGCGAGCCATCAGAGCGGATTTAGTACGTCCAGGCCTATTGTATGCAGGCACAGAATGGGGCCTCTATATTTCATATGATGATGGTGCCCATTGGGAAAACTTTAGGTTGAACCTTCCTATTGTAGCCATTCGAGATTTACACGTTCGTGAGGAATATTTAATCGCAGCTACACATGGACGCTCCTTTTGGATGATTGATGATTTGGGCCCTGTCAGACAAATGAATGATGAGGTTTTGAATAAAACACATCACCTCTACGCCCCCAAGCCTGCCTATCGAATGGCGCAAAGTGGCAGACGTGTCAATACCAAAATAGAAGGTGACAATCACCCCAATGGGGCTTTACTCAATTTCTTTATCGAAGATGAAAAAGCAGACGTACGCATTGAAATTTTAGAAGCAGACGGATCCTTGATCCAATCTTATTCCAATCAATCAAAAGAAAAGTCTTCAAAACTTGAGGTAAAAGCTGGTGGAAATAAATTCGTATGGAACCTGCGCTATCCTGGCTTTTTAGCTTTTCCAGGTATGGTACTCTATTCTTCTCCTAATCTAGGACCCAAAGCGATGCCCGGCACCTATTTGACTCGGCTGATCGTAGATGGCGATACCCTCCAACAAAATTTGACAGTTTTAGGAGACCCTCGTATGTCCAACACCCCATCAGATTATCAAACTCAATTTGATTTTTTAATTCAAGTGAGGGATAAGGTGAGTCAGGCCCATCAGGCCATGCTCGATATTGAAAAAATCAGACAAGAAATTAATTTTGTAAAATCCAAGATTAAGGATCCCATCTTACTCGATAAAATGACAGATTTTATGGATCAGTTGACCGTCATTGAAGGTACCATTCACCAAACAAAAAACAAAAGCAATCAAGATCCATTAAATTATGGCATCAAGGTCAACAATAGGTTGGCTTTCTTATTGGCGGATCAGCAGCGGGGTGATTACCCACCAACAGATCAAGCCCACCAGGTCTACAATGAACTAGCTGCAGATCTTGATCGAATTTTAACAGAAATGAAAAATTTATGTGCCCAATCCATCCCTGATCTGAATCAAGCTTTAAACGGATTAGAAGCCATTTCTACGCCTCAATAAATACAAGATATGAAAGATAAATCCATCGTTGCATTTTATCATGCGCCGATGGATTTAATAAGCTAGTATTTTTTGGAGGGATTCAGGACTGCGGCCGATGACCGCCAAGCCTTTCTTTTGAATGATGGGGCGCTCCATCAAAACGGGATGATCCACCATAGCCTGAAGCCAGTCTATGTTATCGGGATGCGAGGCCTTATAATGTTCTTTGAATATCTTTTCTCCTCTTCTGATTAAATCATAGGGCTTGATGCCCAATGCGGTTACCAGTACTTGTATTTGAGTGCTGCTAAGGGGTGTTTTTAGATATTCAATGACTTCCACTTCTAAACCCACCTCCAACAATAGCTTCAAAGCCGTACGACTTTTTCCACATCTGGTATTATGGTATATTTTGACCATTAAGGATTTTTATTTAAGGGGTATAAATTACAACACTTCAACAATCAAATTATGATTGGTATAGATGCAAATATCTGCCGCGATGGTCAAACTTTCCCGAACCATTTCCTCTGCGGTTAGGTGATCCGCATGCTTTTTAAGTGCTAAAGCCGCTGACTTTGCATATTGACTGCCACTACCAATGGAAGCTACATCTTCATCTGGATCTAAAACATCTCCGGTACCGGAGATAACCAGCATTTCGTTTTTGTCCGCGACAATCATCATGGCCTCTAACTGCCGTAAATATTTATCCCTACGCCAATCCTTGGCCAATTCGACCGCAGCCCGCTTCAAATTACCAGAAAATGCACTCAGCTTTTCATCAAATCGATCCAATAAGGTGAAGGCATCGGCCGTAGAACCTGCAAATCCTGTAATGATGGTACCTTCAGCCAGCTTTCTTATTTTTTTCACATGGCTCTTGGCAACCGTAGCACCCATGGTCGCTTGTCCATCTGCTCCCAGGGCCATTTGACCCTTATGATAAACGGCCAATACCGTCGTAGATTTTATTTTTATTTGAGCCATAATATCATTTTGTAAAAAAATTCCGTCCGATGCCCATCGAATTTATATCAATATGCGCACGGGATCTTCGAGCAATCCTTTCAGACTTTTTAGAAAAGCGGCTCCCACAGCCCCATCTACAGCCCGGTGATCGCAAGATAAGGTTACCTTCATGGTATGTCCTGGATTCATGACACCATTTTTAACTATCACGGCCTCTTTGATACCTCCTATGGCGAGAATACATGCATTGGGAGGATTGATAATTGCTGTGAATTCTTCCACACCAAACATGCCTAAATTGGAAATACTAAACGTATTACCGGTAAACTCTTCTGGTGCTAATTTCTTAGCAACTGCCCGTTGCGCTAAGTCCTTCACCTCTGATGAAATGTGGGCCAAGGATTTATTATCTGCAAACTTTACTACGGGTACTACCAAACCATCCGGTATGGCAACGGCTACACCAATATGAATGTGCTGATGCTTCTGCATTTTATCCTCTAACCAGCTCACATTAATGTCAGGATGCTGCCTAATGGCACTGGCAACTGCTTTGAGTACAATGTCATTGAAAGAAATCTTAACCGGAGACACTTCGTTCATACTGACCCGAGCAGCCATCGCTTTGTCCATATTGATTTCCATCGTTAAATAGAAATGAGGGGCACTGAATTTGCTTGCTGAAAGGCGTGAAGCAATGACTTTTCTCATCTGTGTCAAGGCTATGTCTTCAGAAGCTTCGGCGCCAATGACCACTGGCTTCACATAATTTTCAGGGGTCCCTGCTACTGGGGCCGTCTTCGCCATCGCTGGCTCGAAAGTTTCTACATCTTTTTTGACAATCCTCCCACCATCTCCAGATCCGGGTATGGTACTCAAATCAATCCCTCTGTCCTGAGCCATTTTTTTGGCCAATGGAGATGCTAATACCCGGCCATCGGAAGTAGGTACAGGGGCGACCGAAACACTTGGCGCTTCAACGGGAGCTGGGACTGCCGCTGCGGCAGCAACTACTGTTTCAGCTTTCGGTGCTACCTTGTTTTCTGATTGCAATAAAGCCTCATAATCGGCATTTTCTTCACCTATGATGGCAATAATACCATCCACCTCCACAGCACTACCCGCTGATACTGCTGTGTACAATAAGGTACCGTCATCATAAGATTCTAATTCCATGGTTGCTTTATCTGTTTCAACCTCAGCCAAAATATCTCCTGAACTGACCTGATCGCCTACCTTCATCAACCATTGAGCGATGACACCTTCTGTCATGGTATCGCTCATTTTAGGCATCCTCAAAACCGATGCTTTGATGCTGGAAGCAGCCACGGCAGCCACTTTAGCGGGCTCAGTATCCCCTGTTGGGGCAGTTGCCGGCTCAGAAACCGGTTGCGAAGGCTCAGAAATGAGGGACTGAATGTCTTCGCCTTTGGCTCCTATAATGGCTATGATCGCATCCACAGCCACGGTGGCCTTCTCGGGAACGCCGATGTGCAAAAGTATTCCATCTTCATATGACTCCAATTCCATGGTCGCTTTGTCCGTCTCAACTTCGGCGAGGACATCCCCAGAGACAATCACATCTCCTTCTTTTTTCAACCATGCGGAAATGACACCCTCAGTCATTGTGTCACTCATTTTGGGCATTTTTATTACTTCTGCCATTTCTATTAAATCAATTCTATAATTTTAAAGTTCAAAGTTAACCCAAGTCAGATTTTAATCAAGCAAGCAAAGAGATTATTTGAATGTCAGTTAAAGAATACTAAGGAAATTTGACCCCCATACAAAATGAAGTTAATGGAAAAGAAAGCTTATATACCTCCTAAATTACTTTTTAATGGCCAACTCCAAACCATATATCCTGCACTTTTTAGAAAAATTAAGCTTTTAACTCCCTATGTTCATGAAAGAATCATTACCCAAGATCAAGATTTTTTAGACTTGTTTTGGATGAAACAAAAAAGTAAAAAATTGGTCATTATTTCACATGGATTGGAAGGAAATGCAGATCGCGCCTATGTCAAGGGCATGGCCAATGCCCATTTTTCTGAAAGTTTTGACGTACTCGCCTGGAACTACAGAGGGTGCTCGGATCAAATCAATAACCTGCCCAAAATGTATCATAGTGGTGCCACAGAAGACCTCTTAGCAGTCGTCAATCATGCCGAAAAAGACTATCATGAAATTTACCTGATCGGGTTCAGTCTTGGGGCCAACCTGACCCTCAAATTTTTGGGTGAACAAGGCGCTTATAAAAATGTGAAAAAAGCTTGTGCAATTGCTGCCCCACTGGATTTGAAATCTGGATCACTTCATTTGAACACACCCAAAAACTACCTTTATCAACGGAGATTCATGAGGTCTCTAAAAAAGAAAGCACGAGCTAAGCATGCCCAGTACCCAGAGCTCTTCGATCTCAAAAAACTAGAAAACATCCATACTATTTATGATTTTGATAACTTAATTACCGCGCCCATACATGGGTTTGAACATGCTGAAGATTACTATGAGAAATGCAGTGCCAAAAATTTTCTAGAAAATATTCAAATTCCTACCCAAATACTTAATGCAATGAATGATCCCTTTTTAACACCAAAAATATTAAATAAATCCATTGCAGGGCATTCAGATCACGTTTCCTATCAAATCACCTCTCAGGGTGGGCATTGTGGCTATCCTAATTTTACTGCAAAAACCTATTGGTCAGAGGCATTTGCCGTAAATTATTTTAAAAGTTAGGCTAAATTACGTTTCCAAAATATGATAGACCGTTACACCCTTTCGACCCCTAAAGAGGTATTAGAAAAACATTTCAATGCCTCTTTCCTCATTGAGTTTATATCTAGGTACAATGCCGCACCGACCCAAGACCTACCCGTCATTACGCAAGACAATACGGCTCATTTTCAATATTTTAAATGGGGATTGATATCGAATTGGGCAAATAACAAAAAAATGAGCCCTAAATTGTTTAATCTCGATACAGAAACCTTGTCAAAAAAAGCGTCTCATCAAAAAAGTCTGAAATCGCATAGATGTCTGATCCCTGTAGATGGATTTTATGTTTGGAAACCTTTCGCCAAAAAGAAAGCTATCCCTTATTTCATTTCTCGTACCGACAAAAAGCCCCTTGCCATTGCTGGGATTTGGGAAGAAAAAGATGATTTCAATGAAAAGGCAAATCATACCTTTATCATGATCACGCAACATTCCGATGAGAGGATGACCCCTTATCAAGAAAACATGCCTTTGTGCTTAGGTGAAAAAGAGATCGCCTCGTGGATGAATGCAGGCACCACGGCTCCCGAAATTGAAGAAATCATCAAAGCAACGCATTCATGGCCACTTACCGCACATCCGGTCAGTCCACTGATCGCTAACTTAGCAAAGGACTCACCGAGCTTAATTGAACACAGTCAACCTTCAGACCAACATGGTAATTACACCTTATTCCAATAATAAAATCATATCGCCTAGATCAAAATATTCAGCCTTTTTTAAAGAACATAAAAACCATTTACGTACGGAGTTAGAGTTAATCAACGCAATGAAGAAAGATGACTCCATGAGATTGCTGGAGTTTGTTGATCGCAAATCATTAGCGATTAATGAAAGGTTAAAAAAAATCTAATTTTTTCATTTCATCCCTTTCATCAATAATGCGCTAATTATGTTGTGATGTGGGCAACTTGATAACAACGCTATTAAAAAAGAAGATTCAAAAACATGGTAAAGGTGAAAGGAACACCGTAGGTATCTATAATTTGATCCCCGGGAACATTGACCGATTGATTCAGTCTTATGTTGGTATAGTTGGTGATATTGAGTAATGAAAATCCTGTTTGAAAATTCAATTTGTTGATGTCAAAAGAATATTGGGCTGCGGCATCGGCACGAAAATACTTAGATGATATTGGCATCCTTCGATCTTGTGGCCTATTAGGAAAGCCAGATCCGTAAACATTGCTGATGGTAAACTGCCAAGGATAAAAGTCTAATATGGCCGCAGTTTTCAATTCGTGTTTTTGACTTTGTGGAGCTCGAAGTTCTTCTTCTTGCCCTTTTGGTTTATTGAACTTTTGAGTTACTTCAGCTAATGAATACGAAAGAATAAATCTATGCCTTAGCATTGATTTTTTCAAAAAAACATCTAATCCCTTACTCTTTGCAGATCCCACATTCAAAATTGAATTGAAATTTCGATTGAAATAAAATCTACTCAAACCATTGATGGTCTTGTAATAACCCTCTACATGCAATTCAAAATTATCAGGACGAAATGCCCAACCCAAAGTATGATGATTAGCATTCAAAACAGGGGTTTCTATGCCATCAGCGATTTGCCAAATATCTGATCGATTGACATAATCATCAATAATTGGACTTTTGTTAACAAATTGATTGTATATCCCCCAGCCTAAATAGGCACTCCAAAGTTTATTAATTTCCCATCTCCCATTGATTCTCGGCTGTAGATAAGTTTGGCTCCTCATATTATCAAAAAAACTGGTCTTGATACCCCAATCTATGTACAGACGTGAGTTCCACTGCATTTGGTCATGTACAAAAAGATTAAATCTGGTAAGTGACTGAGATTCATTATTCAAAATATTAAATCCTTTGCTCGAAGAAATATAGGTTTGGTTGTTAATGATGGATAAACCTACTTGTAACTGATGAATCCCTTTTGCTGAAAACGCATGTTTCAAACTCAACTTAGCTTCTTCAATAGGGTTGGTCCACGTATCTTTAATTTCTGGAACTAGGGAATTATCATCCTCATAATAACTTACGTTGAGAACGGCCCGATATATACTTTGTGTTAGCAGGAAAGATGAATGTCCTCCTTCTGACCATTTTTTAAGGTATTTGATGGCATAACCCGCTTGGTTGGAATTTATATTATTATCTTCAAACGTATTATCTCTGCCCGATCTGCCTTCTTTACTCTTAAAAGTTGAGTAATAATCATCCTTGCTCTGCAGATAACTCAAAGAAAGTTCATCACCTCCTTTAAACGTAGTATTAAATTTGGTATTGAAGTCCGAATAGTCATAATTAGAGTTGATGAAATCATTTTTATCATCATGTTCGGCTGACCAATTTGTAAAATTGAAGTAGGTTTTACGCATACCTACTTGTAAGGATGCTTTATTGGAGAATAATGGAATATTTAGTCGCCCACTCGTAAGTTGATTGGTAAGGCTCAGTTCTCCAGTCAACTTGGTTTTGTCGCCTTGCGTCCCATCAATTACAACAACACCACCCACTCTGTCACCATGTAATACACCGTAGCCGCCCTTGTAAACATTTACATTCTTGACCATGTATGGGTTAATTCTGCCGATATCATCACTGATACCCCAACTGTTGAACATGGTGATTTCATCGTATGTAACCCTATTTTGACCGCTATAAGAACCCCAAATAACAAAATCAGTATTCGATTCACCTGCAGCCAATATCCCTGGATATAGCCTCAGATTATTGAAAATTAAATTATTACTCATCCCTGGTGCCAAGGCATTATTGACATTATTAAACTGAATTTGACCTATATTTTTTCCTAAATGTGCTTCGCTCTTTTTGTTACTCTCGGCTAAAAACACAGCATCGAGAAGTAGCAAATGAGGGGCTAATATCAGTTGAATTTCATTTTGGGCAGTCATTACCGTATCCAACTGCTGATAACCCAAGCCCCAAGCAGAAATACTTTCAGAAAAATGAGCTGCTTGTACCGAAAACTTTCCATTTTCATCTGTTTGAAACTCTTGATCCCCTATCTTAATCAAGCCATAAGGAATTATTTCTTTTGAGGAACTTTCCATTAACTGACCTTGAAATAAATAAGTTGAGATAGATTGTTTCGATGATAACATAGTCGGATTCGAAAAGAGATATACTTTATTGATCAAACTCACCTCTAGATTGCAATGGGCTGCCAACCTATGCATGAGAGTTTCAACAGATCGAAAATTTCCAGTTAATGTAATCTGGCAATTTCTTGAAAAATCAGCATCTATAGATACTTGTACCCCATATTGATCATTCAAATCTAGTAATATGTCATTGAGGGGTTGGTTTTGATAATTCAGAGTCCAACCTTGTCCCATAAGGGCGCCCTTACACAACAAGGAAAAAAAAATCAAAAACACATATTTATTGGACAAAATAATCAAGATATGCGTCAATAAATGATCTTTTTTATTCGGTACTTTCTAGCTGTTTCTTTTTCAAAAGAAAATCCCAAACTATTACATATGATTTTTAATGTAGTATCTGCAGATTTGGCCCGATCAAAGAAACCGGTATAGTAAATATCGCTGTCTATCATTTCCATTTGAATATCAATATCATAATGACGCGCCACATCTGCCATCACCTTTGATATAGGCGTAGTATTATAATTAAATTTGCCAAGTCTCCATGCCATCACATCGGATTTGGACACTTTATGCTCAATCAATATTTTGTTTGATCCCACTTTTTTTAGATAATCTCCTGGGTTTAAAATTGAGGTGTTTTCAAAATGTTTTACTTGAACTTTTCCTGTTGCACAAAAAACTTCATATCCACTTTTTCGAGCAAATATATTAAAAGTTGTTCCCAGCACTTCAGTGGCATAACTTCCTGAGTGAACAGAAAATTTAGAACCTTTTTTCACTTCAAAAAATGCTTCCCCTTGCAGCATAACTTCTCGTTCCATCCACCACCAAATGGGATAATATTTCAACTGTGAATCTGCATTCAAGTGAACTAATGATCCGTCAGGTAAATTGTAGCTGATCAATTGGCCCAATTTCACATTAATATTTTTCTCATAAAAGCGAGCTAATAGGCCCAAACCAAACATAAAAACGATCATGGCCGCTGCACGCAAGAACATTGGATAAATGTAAATTTTTTTTGGTTCATCAGAAGAAACATCATCCTTTAAATCTAAGGAAGCCCAAATCTCTTCTTTTGTTTTTCCATAATCTATGCTCGATTTAGAAAATAACATTTTCTCCTCATCACTGAACTCATTATTATGCAAACTGCTTTTCATACTATTAAGAGTTTTCTTAGATCTTTCAATGCAAAACGCATGCGTTTCTCAACTGCTTTCTCTGAAATCATCAGCCGAGTGGCAATATCACCGTAGGTCATGGCCTCCATTCGACTCATAAGGAAGACAGCCCTACGCTTTTCTGACATCATCTTTAACGCATTTTCATATTTTGTCATAAGTTCATTGAAGTCTAATTGATTTTCGGTTTCATTAGATTCTAAAGGTTGTTTTAAATTGAGCTGATATTTGTATTCCACTTGTTTTTTTCGATACTCCGAGATCCAAAGTTCTTTGACCATTTTATAAAGTAATGCCCTTGTCTTGTCACCTTCATAGGAAATTTTCTTTTTCCATACTCTTAAAAAAGCCTCTTGGACGATGTCTGTAGCCAACTCAGAATCTCCACAACGATAAGTGATGTAATTTCGCAATTCATCAAACCAACGATCAAAGCATTCTTTAAATTTATCTTTCTCCAAGCAAGCTATAATTAAGCGACATGGCTCATCCATGTCGCATTTAATCTAAATATCCTAATTCCTTATCATTGGGAGGACCTCATACGATCCATCCCTATCGTTCTCTTAACAATCCTTTTTTATCTCTTTAAAGTCTTCTTTGGTATCAATTTCAACCTTAATCCCATCGGGATATTCTAAGCTGATAGGAAACACAAATGTGCCTCTTTCTTTCACCTCAGCATTGGCTTCATGCCAAGATTTTACCGCTGCTCGGTCTTCTTCACTTTCCAAGATGATTAAGGTGCTATCAGGCATCATCAAGGTAAATGGATAAACTATCTCAAAGCAATCTCCTCTCTTTCCATCTCGATCTTTACCATTTTTACATCCTTCAGCAATAGATTTAAGTTCCCCCTCATCGCTGATCGTCATTTCAATTCCATCCAAAAGTATATTTATAGGAAATACAAATACACCCTTCTCTTTAACCTCAGGGTGCGCGTCATGCCAGGCTTTAACTACTGCTCTATCATCATCGCTCTCTAAGGTAACTAGCGTACTGTCAGGCATTGTCAAGGTAAAAGGATAAACTACCTCAAAGCAATCTCCTCTCTTTCCATCACGACCTTTGCTATTTTCACATCCCTCTGCAATAGCTCTAAACTCATCCTCATCGTTGATCGTCATTTCACTTTCTTCAACCAAAATATTCAACGGAAAAACGAATAGAGGTCGCTCCTCTTCTTCAGGATTTACCTCATACCAAGCTTTAACTAAATCCCATCCTTCTACATCAGAAATTTCAATCTCCGAAACATCTGGCATTACTAGCGTAAAAGGATAAACAAAATCAAAGCAATCTTCTAAGGCTCCTCTATTGCCCATTCCCTTTTTTCCACCTCTTCCCCTTTTCTTAGCTTTAAAGTCTTCGTCTGCAATCAACATTCTACCATCAATATCAAAATAAGCAACAGATTTATTGGCAACCTGTCTTCCCTTATGCTTTCTCAAGTCAACCTGGTAACCCAACTCTGGAGCTAATTCACTTTTGGAAATATAGTTGCCGCTATAAGTGGTACTAATAGCAATTTTAGAAACCTCCGGCAAGGAGTTCATTGATATAATTACTTTATTTTCTACATTTTGAATAGCTGCGATCAACTCCAAATCACTTGTAAAGTCTTTTGTTATCATGGTTTCTTGACAACTCATACAAAACATAATCATTGCGATTATAGTAATTTTTGATTTCAAATTTTGGAAGGTGCTTTTTATATTTTTTTTCATCTGAGAATAATTAAAATTAAACATTATACTAGGATACCGCTTTGGAGAAGCTAGACCCTACCTTGATGAAATAAAAAATTAAATTCATTACATAAGGCAAAATTATATTATATTTTTTTTCAATTCAAAGGATACCTATTTATTGAGTTATATGTTAGGATAAAGTCTGTTTGTATGAAAGATTAAGAATAAAATATACAATTTAGTTGATTGACATTGTATTTGGTTTTTTTGGTTTAATGAGTAACTCTCAAATCATGAAATGACATTTAATTTGGTTGATTAGCTATTTACAACATATAAATAGTACGCTAAAGATGCTTTCAATGTCCAGTTTTTGAACAATTTAACACCTTTAACTATCTTTGTAAATGAAACGCATTAATATACTTCTATGTTCAGATCTAAAATAGCTGGTATTGGCCATTTCTTGCCAGAAAATATCGTAACCAATAAATCCCTTGAATCTGTTATGGAGACGACAGACGATTGGATTCAAGAACGTACAGGCATTCAAGAAAGACGTTGGGTGGTTCCTGGAGATGGAAATACTACCTCCTCAATGGGAACAAAAGCTGCCCGAAAAGCGATTAAAAATGCCGAATTAACACCTGATGATATAGATTTTATTGTATTTGCCACCCTGAGCCCAGATTATTATTTCCCGGGTCCTGGTGTGATGGTTCAAAAGGAATTAGGTATTAAAGAAATCGGCGCCCTAGACGTTCGGAATCAATGCTCAGGATTCATATACGGACTTTCAGTAGCTGACCAATTTATAAAAACGGGTATGTACAAGAACATCTTAGTGATTGGTTCTGAACTTCATTCTGGTGGACTTGAAAAAAGTACTCGAGGTCGTGGAGTAAGTGTCATTTTTGGTGACGGCGCCGGAGCTGTAGTTTTGCAGAGATCAGAAAACATGGAAGCAGGTATTTTATCGACCCATTTGCATGCCGAAGGTTTACATGCCGAAGAACTGGCCTTAATTGGGCCAAGTACGGGTCGATGGCTTCCCGAAATCATTGAAACCAACGATCCCGAAGATACCAGTTATTACCCCCACATGAATGGTAATTTTGTATTTAAACATGCTGTTATACGATTTTCAGAAGTAATCATGGAAGCCTTGATGGCCAATGAACTCAAACCTGAAGATATTGGCATCTTGATTCCGCATCAAGCTAATCTCAGGATCAGTCAATTTATTCAGAAAAAAATGGGCTTAAACGATGACCAAGTTTTCAATAATATCATGCATTACGGTAACACAACGGCCGCATCGATACCCATCGCTTTGAGTGAGGCATGGCAAGAAGGGCTCATCACAGAGGATAAAATAGTGTGTCTTGCTGCGTTTGGCAGTGGATTTACTTGGGCCTCGGCTTTGATTCGCTGGTAACTGTTTGATTAAAGACTCTTTTAAATAATTATTATTTTTTTAGCACAGAAAATGATGATAATACATTTAGATATTCTTTAAAATTGGATGTACATTTATAAATATGCGAGGATTATTCTCCACCACAATATTTTGTTTACTTTCTTTTCAGTCCTACGCCCAAAGCAGTGATCTCAAAACGATCATTTTGCAGTTGGACAGCATGGTCGATGGACCCGTACAAGGACATTTCAAAAATAATGTGCTGGCCTTTTCTGGAGAAGTAGTCTCTGGAAAGATGTCAGGACAGTGGCTTTTTTGGAATGGGCAAGGTGTGCTCAAGTCTAACAGCTTGTATGAAAATGGAAAAAAGGAGGGCGTAGAATACTTATATGACGAAGAAGGCCGTATATTGAGTGAAAGTAATTTTTCTTTTGGCTTGCTAGAGGGTCTTTATATTGAATATTACGAACTTCTTCGTCCTGCACTGATTGGATATTATGCAATGGGTAAAAAAGATAGTATTTGGACCGAATATTTTCCTTCTGGTGGAGTCAGTTATACCCAAAATTTCAAATCAAATTTGCAACATGGCCCACAAACCCATTATTATCCAAATCAAGAAATCAGCAGATTAGAATACTACACCTATGGTATTAAATCTGATCAATGGACGTATTACCACACCAATGGAGCCATAAGTAAAGTTCTTAAGTATGAAAAGGGACTGCTCGACGGCGACTATCAAGAGTATTACCCTGACGGAACCAAAAGTGCAAAGGGAACTTATGAATTGGGACTTAAAACGGGGATTTGGCTCAATTTTTATGGGAATAATCAACTTTATTCTATTGGTACTTATTTCCGCAATGAGAAATCAGGCATATGGAAATACTTTACTGAAAAAGGAGCCATTAACTATGAGGGATTCTTTGAGCATGATTTAAAAACAGGTCAATGGATTTATTATTACATAAATGGCAGTCTGGAAAGTATTGGTAGTTATCTAAATGATAATAAAGATGGATTATGGGGATTTTTTTATCCCAATGACCAGCTCAAGCAGGAACAGACCTGGCGACAAGGAAAACTCTTAGAAGTTTCTGATTATTATTCGATCAAAGGCGAATTATTATTCAAAGGAAATCTAAACAATGGCAATGGTAACTATTTTGAGTATTATCCAGAAGGAGAAATAAAACTAAAAGCTAATCTTCAAAATGGGCGTTTCAGTGACCGATATAAAGGCTATCATATCAATAGTACGCTGGCCTTTGAAGGGAAAATGGAACGTGGTTTGAGACAAGGCTTGTGGTCATTTTATCATTATAATGGAAGAATCTCCACTACGGGGTCCTATCTCAATTCTGAGAAAATAGGCCTTTGGAAAGAATACTCCAAATACGGTCGATTATTGAACAGCGTGAAATATTAGGTTTAAATTTTTCTATTCTAAACCCTGAAAATTAACGCAAAAACAGCAGCTCTCTGTATTTAACCAAGGGCCAATCCTCATCATCAACCAATAACTCCAACTTATCTACTGAATATCTGATTTGATCAAAGTATTTAGCTTTTACTTGATCACAATAGGCGATGGCTCGCGTTCTAGAATCCTCCATTTTGTTGACCTTTTTTCTTTCCTCTACCATTTCACTGGTGAGTTTTTTAATCCTATTTATATGCTGAGAAAGATCTTGAATAGTCTCAATGATGTCCTCCGCATTGATCTCTAACCCCTTGAGACCATTGGCATTTTGAATCAATTTGTTTTGATAAATAATGGCGGTAGGGATGATATGATTCAATGCCAAATCACCAATGACACGTGCCTCTATCTGAACTTTCATGATGTAATTTTCAAGCATGATCTCATGTCTCGCCTGTATTTCAATCTCGTTAAGTACCCCATGTCGCTTAAATAAACTTTTTGACTTTTCTGTTATTAAAAAATCTAATGCTCTTGGCGTATCTCGTACATTGAAGAGGCCTCTCTTTTTTGCTTCCTTTTCCCAGTCCAAACTGTAACCATCCCCTTCAAATCTGATTTTTTTAGATAACTTGATATAATCTCTCAAAATTTCAATGGCTGCCAATCTTTTTTCATCGCCCGCATCAATTTTCTTGACCAATTTCCCATGAAAATCTAATAACTGATCGGCAACAATTACATTGAGTACCGTCATAGAATTAGAGACATTGGCATCGCCTCCCACTGCCCTAAACTCGAATTTATTTCCTGTAAAAGCAAAAGGAGAAGTCCTATTTCGATCCGTATTATCTAAAATGATCTCTGGGATTTGGTCAATGCCCAGTTTCATATACAAATTATCTCCTTTTTCTATTTTAATGTTTCCGTTGCGTTCCAGCTCATCAAGTACGCCAGACAATGTAGACCCCAAAAAGACAGAAATAATAGCCGGAGGCGCTTCATTGGCACCCAATCGATAATCATTGCCAGCAGAGGCAATTGTCGCACGCAATAAATCTGCATGATCATGTACTGCTTTGATCGTAGCGATTAAAAAAACTAAAAACATCAAATTTTCACGCGCGCTACTGGTCGGTTGGAACAAGTTCACTCCGGTATCGGTCATCAAAGACCAATTATTGTGCTTTCCGCTTCCATTTAATCCTGCAAATGGCTTCTCGTGGAACAATACCTTCAATCCGTGATGATCTGCTACCCGATCCATCAAGTCTTTAAGCAGTTGATTTTGATCTGTAGCCACATTGACCGGACCGAACATAGGCGCAGCCTCAAATTGAGAGGGCGCCACCTCATTGTGCCTGGTTCGGAGGGGAATACCCACCTGATGTGCATGAATTTCCACATCTTTCATGAAATCATAAATTCGTGGAGGTATCGCTCCAAAATAATGATCATCCAATTGCTGACCTCTTGCCGGATTGTGTCCAAAGACGGTTCTTCCTGCCAATAAAAGATCGGGCCGGGCATCATAAAGAGCCTTATCTACCACAAAATATTCTTGTTCCCAACCTAAAGACGCTTGAACATTGTTCACATTTCGATCAAATATCTTACAGACTTGAGTGGCCGCATGATCGACGGCCTCCAAAGCCTTTAATAGAGGCGCCTTATAATCCAATGCTTCGCCTGTATAAGACACAAATATGGTCGGAATACAAAGCGTCGATCCATAGATAAAAATGGGTGATGAGGGATCCCAAGCTGTATAACCTCTGGCCTCAAAGGTGCTCCTAATGCCCCCACTTGGAAAGGAAGAAGCATCGGGTTCTTGTTGTACCAATTCAGAACCTTTCAAGTTTTCGATGCCCTTTTGAGGATCATAAAAAGCATCATGCTTTTCTGCAGTAGCACCCGTTAATGGCTGAAACCAATGGGTGAAATGCGTGATTCCTTTATTCATCGACCAAATCCTGACCGCTGCTGCGACCGCCTCTGCCGTCTCTTCATCTATTTTCTTCCGATTCTCAATAGCAAATCTTACTTTATTGAAAATACTGGGAGACAGTGTCCCCTTCATCTGATCCATTCCGAAAATCAGCGATTCGAAATAGTCTGAAATTTTATTTGAAGGGGGTTTTACTTTTATTTTTTTGCGGTTTTGTACTTTTTCTAGCGCCTTGAAACGTAATTGAGCCATGGGGTTTTCAGTTGTTTAAGTAAATATATTTATATTTTAATATCGGTTGAAAATATATTTTGTTTTTTAGTAATCTAAATTCTTATAAGTTTGAGCGAATCACTTAATAGGTTAGAGATTAAAAAAAATTACGCCCCTCAAGGTAAGTTTGATTCGGATACGGCCATGGCTATTTTCGAATCTGCTGTTCCGTAAAACAAGTACCATCTCTTTTGAAAATAACTTAACCCTTCAATGAAACAGACTTGATTCACTTGCCCTTCTAATTCATAAGGCTCCGAAGGTTTCAAAAAAGGCGTTTGAGATCTTTTTATCAATTGGCTGGGATCTTCTAAATCAAAGAGGGCTTGACCGGCACTGTAGGTGCCACCAGGAAGATCCGCAGCCCCCCCTTCATCTAAATTCATACCATTATAAAGTAAAAGAATACCTTTTTGGGTAATCATTGCTTGGGGTCCTGGCTCAACTAGCCTGCTATCAAACCTACCTGGTCTTGGGCTTAATACTTTTTTCCAATCACCATTTTGATCTTTAAGAATAGTCCATGAAATCAAATTCTGGGAGGTTGCCATAAACAAATCCGTATCGCCAAAGTACATTACATAACTCCCATTGATCTGCGTGGCTACCATACTATTGCCCTTGAGTGAACACACTATGCTCCCTGATTTTGTCCACTTATTGGCATCTATTTCATTCTCAAAAACGGAGCCATGCTTACGCCAATGAAAAAGATCTTGCGAGGAAGCCATCAAGAGTCTTGCCACCTGACCATCATAAGCCGTATATGTCATCCAATAAACACCTAAATCATCTATAACAATTCTTGGATCTTCAACTCCACCCTCCCATTCTACACTTTTCAAAGCGTCTTCTTGGGGATAAAAAACAGGCTGATCCTCCCTTATAAAATGAATACCATCACTACTTCGGGCCAGTCCAATCCGAGAAGTTCCGTTGTACTTACCGATGAAATCTTCTCCACGATACAAGAGTATGAGTTGATCATTAAATACGATAGAACTTGGATTAAAGACATCTTTACCCTGCCATTGAACATTTTTTTGTCGAATGGGGTCTAAAAAAAAAGTACTGGTATCTGCTTCCAAAATAGGATTGAATGCATTCATTTTTACGAACCCGTCCAACATCCAACTTTCATCTGTTAGAGAAGCCTTCTTTTTTGTCGGATGGCAATTCAAAAGGAAAATTAGGGCGAAGAATAAAAAATATGGATTCAACATGGTCAGAAGTTAAGGAATTAATCTTAAAAAATGTCATGAATTCAAAACGCTGATGCGCCTATACTGAGCCGATGAACCTCTCCCTAATTTACTGTAGACCAATAAATCGGTGGTTCCTTTAAACTACCTGAAAGTTTTATGCAATCTGCGCAATAGGGCTCGTACTGGTAATCAGCTATTGAAGGATCATAAAGGCAGCCATCTTTTTGTGTATAATTTATTTGATTAGGATAAATGACACTGTAGGACGTGTCGACCCTGATCGCACCAAAAAAACCTATCGCTTGTACGGTCGCATCAATAGTGTTGATATTTCCTTGCACTCTTCCGGAGGGAGGGTCAAACAAAGTGCCGGTCGATTCTGTCAATGTTTTAACCTGTGACAAGTAGTTAAAGTAGGACTCTGAAATCGCATGCTGATACATGATGAAAATATGTTTTGATAAAAAAGATTGATCGAAAAGTCTGACGATGGCATCATCTAAGGTGACCTGCCTACTACTGAACTCATTAAAAAATAATAATTCAAATTGCTTCGAACCTGTCTTCTTTGTGATGTAGCAGGGAGGTGGAATGGTTCCAAAAGGATCTGGAAAATCGGTTTCTCGGACTTGATAGGTTTCTTCAAATCTCCATTGAAAAAAATGAAACCCTTCTGAATTGGGGACCGATACGTCTAAATCAAAATTAATACTAGACTCCATCACATCAACACCATTTATCGAGGTGGTAATGATTTGATCTTCCGTCCAGCTCATCAGACTTGAGGCCTCGACCAAAGGCATTCGATCTGGGCTACTCGTAAATAATTGGTTGTCGTAAGTAACCTCGATCTGATAAGCAACGCCCAGTCTACCTCTTACCACATCTCCGGCACAACTGTATTTACCCTCATACATATGAGCACAGGATTCTTCTTGGCCCGCTTCATCCTTGATGACCACTTCTGCATTTTCAATTCCCAAAGGGGGTCTCCAATCTCCTTGGGTTAATGCGACGTAAATAAAATAAGGACCCTCAGATTGATCAATAAACCCATTGATGACCAATTGGTCCGTAACATCGGGATCAAGTGATATAAAATACCGCTCTTCACAACTTAATAGAAAAGTCATTACAGAATAAAATAAAATTTTAACCCTCATCGACACCATCAATAATCCAGTTCTTTTTGTTTAAAATTAATTGCATAAGTGATGGAAGGAAACATATTTCCTAAAATGCTTAATTGATAGCTTTGAGTAAAAATAGCATTCGCTGAAGGTCTTTGGTAGAAGATAGAATAGGCATTTGCTCTACCAAAAAAATTATAAAATGAAAAGGTTAACCGATCTTCAAATTTGGGCAACAAACTTTTCAGGCCTATGCCAACATCTACCCTAAAATAATCAGGAATATGATACTCGTTCCTCTTCGAATAAATGGGAATCCCAATCCCTTGAAAACTGTAATTAGTTTCGACGGCCGTAAAGGGTCGGCCACTTTTATAAACACCGTTAATGGAAAAGAACCCGTTCCTCCCCATCTGTTTTTGTAAGGTGATGGAAAAATTATGTCTTTGATCATAGTTGGCTGGAAACCAATCTCCATTATTAATCTGATCTTCTTCAAAAGGTGACGTCACTTGATTTTCAGTTTTTGACAACGTATAAGACATCCAACCATTCCAACCAAAACTGTTTTTTTCAATTAATACTTCCAAACCATAGGCGCGGCCTCTACTTTCAACCAATTCTGTTTCTAAGTGATTATTTAATACGAGTTCTGCAAAGTCTTTGTATTCATAGATCCTAGAAATATCTCGATAATAAATATCAAATGAATGCTGCCAATTCTTTTCCTTTCCCTGATAGATCGCACCCAAAGAATAATTGTAACTCTGTTGAGGTTTGATATATCGTGTACTGACCTGCCAGATATCTACGGGAGTGGGTGAGGCCGCATTGGAGATAAGATGCATATATTGGGACAAATTATTAAAGCTTGCCTTAAGCGACCATTGGTTGTTTAAACTGAAATTTAGGCCTAATCTCGGTTCTAAATTCATATACGATTGGCTTATGCCATCTCTACTTATGGAATCCACCATGGTTTCCACATCTATGGAATATCCTTCCAGATAACTATATTCAAGAGCCTGATTAAATTGGGCATAATGATTGACTCTCAAGCCTAAAGAAACGCTCAAATCATGCCCTAAGGTCCAGTCGTCATTCATATACATACTTGAAATAAAGACCTGACTTTTTTTAACACTTTCAAAAGAAAAAACAGAAGTCAATCCTGGGATTTGTTCCTCTGGAATTTGTTCATACCTCTTGACCTCTATGCCAGCTTGAAGTTCGTGATTTTCAAATCCATAAAAGATAAAACTATCATGAAAAGAGGTATAACGGATCCCGCCTTGAATTTCAAAATCTTTGATTAAATCTATTTGAGAGGTCTGATAATTTACTTGACTCAACTCAAATTCATGGAGTAAGTCGTCATTGATAGAATTTTGTAATTTCAAATTGAGTAAAAAAGTGTTCCACCTAAAGTCAAAGTCATTGCTATATCTGAATTTATCGTAGCTGTTGTAGAGGGAAAACACTATTTTATTTCTTTGATTGAAACGATAACCCATACTTAGGTTTACATCATTGAATAATCCCTGACTTTGGCGCACCTCTTGATTGGGGATCTTATGCATCATCCAATCTGGATAAGCTATGCGGGCCGCACCAATGATGGATAGCTTATTTTCAATAATGGGCCCTTCAAAAAATGCTTTACTAGAAATTAATCCGGCCGATACGCCTCCTCCCCAAAGCTGGTAGTCTCCTTCTTTCAAATTGACATCTAAAACAGAGGATATTCTACCCCCATAGTTTGCGGGTATATATCCTTTAAAAAGGGTGAAATCTTCTATAACATCTGTATTAAAAATAGAAAAAAATCCTAGCAAATGAGACGAATTAAATACTTCTCCTCCATTAAAAGTGATCAAGTTTTGGTCTGTTTTTCCGCCCCTAACATTAAAGCCTGATGCCCCCTCACCTATGGTAGATACTCCGGGCAATAGATGAATGGCATTGATCAGATCCACTTCACCCATGAATGAGGGTAATTCCTGCAGCACTGCTATAGACATTCTTTCTACTCCAGGTGCTTCCTTCATTCGATAATCATCAGATCTACCGGTCTTGATGTAGACATTCATCTCAATGATTAAAGGCTTCATTTTGAACAAAAGCTGAACATCCTTCCAGATCTTTATTTGTTTTTTCAAAGGTTCCTTTCCTACTGAAGTCAATGACAAAGTGTGGCTGCCATAAGGCAACTTCAATTCAAAATATCCAAAATCATCTGTAGCCGTTCCAAAGCCATACTCAAGTGAAATGATGTTCACTCCAGAGAGTGCCATCGCTTCCTCATCCACCACCTGACCTGAAACCAAATGATACTGAGCTAATAAACTCAACGGACTAATTATAACCCAAAAATAAATTAATTTTTTAATCATTGATCGACTAAAGTAGTGCGAATAAAAGAAATTATTGGAACTTATTAGTGGGAATATGAATGAGAATCTTTAATATAGAAAAAAATTGATCGTGATGATTTAAATCTGTTAAAAACTATCCCTGCTTCACGACCATTTATCATAAATATTTGAGCCTTAAAAGCTGACCCATTTGCATTTATTTTATCAACCGGACTTACATTTAGGCATCCATTCCTTGAACGAAGAGGAAACCAGACATTGCCTGCAGGTCCTTAGGCATCAAATCGGTGACCAGGTGCATATCACCAATGGAAAAGGAATGATTGCAAAGGTTCAAATAACCAGTACACATCGTAAAGAATGCCATTTTGAAATTCTTTCAAATGAAAGAATAGTCCAAAAATCCTTCCATCAGCATCTTGCCATCGCACCCACCAAGCAGACCGAGAGAATGGAATGGTTTGTTGAAAAAGCTTGCGAATTGGGTGTAGACGAGATCAGCTTCATCAAAACAAAAAATACAGAACGATCTAAATTAAAATTGGATCGATTAGAAAAAAAAACAATCAGCGCCTTAAAACAGTCTAAAGGAGGATTCAAGACGACAATAAACCCATTGATCAATTTCGATACGTTCATGCAAAATACACAAGAAGATCCTCGCTATATTGCCGCGGTTCAACCTGGACTACCCCATTTGATCACTTGTTTGATGCCGCAGTCTCGTCAGATTATCCTCATCGGTCCAGAAGGAGATTTTACATCACATGAATTGGAAAAAGCATTGGAAAAAGGTTACCAACCCATGAGTCTAGGTGAAAAAATTTTAAGAACGGAAACGGCAGGTATCATGTCTGCCATCGCCGTAAATCTCATCCATCATTATTAGAGGCATAGACCTTCCACATCAGCAAAAAGAAGTCATTCTGTTTCATACCAAGTATACTGTCTACCCAAATCTAAAACCGCTCCTTTGAATAGCAGCGAATGCGCAGAAACTTCTTCTATCAGCCAAAAATTACCATCGGCAAATAACAAGCTATCAGAAAAAAGCAAAGACTTTACCGAGGCTCTCATCATACCCAATGAGAGGGTATCAGAAAAATCAATAGTAATGCCCATGACGTTGACCGAATCATCAAGCGATTCGAACAATAAATAACCCATGACACCTTCCTCATCGGTTTGCCACATTTTCTCTGTCCCCCCATGCAATAAACGTTCTACTTGATAATCATACAAGGCCATTGGGAATCCATCTTCTTCGCAGCTCAAGACGATGCCCAAACCGAACATCCACATCAGTTTATGAAAATATTTCATCTTATTTAAAAAATAATTCCTTTTAAGCATCTCATTTATTGAAAAAATCTAAATTTTTACACCCTAATGTATCTAGGTTCTTCTCATTTGTAAGGGCTGGTTAAAAACAGTATCGCACCCTATATTCTTGTACCCCTCTGTAAATTGAATCAAATTTAGAAAATTGAATCTATTTTATAGCAGGTAACAAGAAAGAAGATCGATTGAATTAAAATCTTATGGCAAAGAACATAAAAAGAGAAATCATTGAATGGGCTGCCTTCTTTCTGATTGGAGGAGGACTTTACTTCACGGGATACCATACAGAAGTCATTGGGACTCTTCAGCGTATTGTCCTGAGTACCGGAATCTTCCAACCTGCAGAAAATGAAGCGAACGTATTGGCTGATTATGACCTAGTACTTGAGGATTTACAGGGAAATACCCTTGACCTAGCAGATTTGAAAGGCAAACCGATCTTTTTAAACTTTTGGGCTACTTGGTGTCCGCCTTGTATTGCAGAAATGCCCGACATCAATAAGCTCTATCAATCGGTAAACAAAGAAGTTCATTTTGCCATCATATCCGTAGATGAAGATCGCGAAAAAGCCAAGGCCTTTGCAAAGCGAAAAGATTTTGACTTTCCCATTTACTTCCCCAAAAGCCGCCTACCGAAAGTTTATGAGTCCACTACCATCCCTACTACTTATGTCATCGATACCAAGGGTCACATTGTCATCAGTCAAAGAGGCATGGCCAAATACTCAAGTGATGCCTTCATCACCTACCTCCGGGGGCTTTAAAAGCATTAAAGCATATATCTGACCTGCCAGGTAACGCAGGTTGGATGCAGTTTGCTCCATGGCTAGCTCCGGGGAGAGTAATTTTTTATTGATAGGAAAAATAGCATAAAAAAAGGATATTTTAGAATCATAATCATCTCCCAACTGACCGCAAAGACCAATACAGGCCACCTTTTGATCATGTGCCAATTTTGCAATGACACCTGGACCCTTGCCATAACTTGTTTGACTATCGATTTTCCCCTCACAAGTCAAGACAAAATCTACATCCAGTAACTTTTCAGGTATCTTGATCAATTCCATCAAAAATGACGCGCCGGGATGTAGGGTGACTTGTGTGTGACAAGCAGCCATAGCAGCCGGCACGCCACCGCTGGCTCCTCCTCCCACCAGCTCAAAAATATTTTGATTTGAGGCAGCCGTTAACAAATTACCCCAATGTTGAATGATATTTTCAAATACCTGTATTTGATGCGGTTGAACCCCTTTTTGAGGGCCATAGATGCGGACCGCACCTTCATTTCCACAAAGTGCGTTTTCAACATCTACCAATACTTCGATGTTTACTTGATGTAGGTTTCTCCTGAGTCTATCAAAGTTGAGTGCAGCTACCAAACTAAGATCTGCTAATTGACGCACAGCTACCGCATGACCTGATTTATCTAGGAAATCAGTACCCAATGCTTTGAGGATGCCAAAGCCCCCATCTAGGGTTGCAGAACCTCCAACCGTTAAATAAATCGTTTGAGCACCCTTAGCTAGGGCTTCATTGATGAGCTCCCCTGTACCAAAAGTATGGGCCTTGAAAGGATCTAGTTCGTTCGACTTCAAAAGTCTGATTCCACTTGCTTCTGCTAATTCTATGATCGCCGTCCGGGTTTCAAGATTGAAACCCCATTGGGCATGAATCTTTCTGCCTAAAGGATCAAGCACTGCGGAGCTCATGAGATCTGCTCCGAATGACTCAATCAATAATTTGAGCGAACCATCCCCTCCATCGGCCATCGGAATCATTTCTACTTCGGCGTTCGGATCATAAGCGAGGATACCTTCTTTCATGGCTTGGCCAGCGGCTTCGGCACTTAACGCATTTTTAAAGGGATTAGGTACAATGAGTACTTTCATAAAGTCTAGCGAATTTACAAACCTATTGCTATATTAAGCTGAATGAACAGCCACACAAAAAGTAACATTCAAAATAATTAAAAAAATAATACTATTTAATAAGCGGTTGAGAATGAATTATATCATTTCTAATCCCTAAAAGATACTCTCCTGATGAAAATACCTGAATCCTCGGTGATTTCATTCCACTCTATTCCATTAAACTCAATGTGCACAATATCCGCAGGATCTAAATGTACTGCTTTAGTCGGACAAAGAAAATGCAATAACTGAGTGACTCCCGGATTATGAGCTACTATTAATACTTTTTTTAGGTTATTTGAAATCTGGCAAAGCTTCTCAACCATCACCCTTCTTGATGCTTGGTAATAACCTGTGTCAAAATAAATCCCATCTTTAATATTTAAGGCGGTACAAATATGTTGTGTGGTACTTTTAGTACGATGGGAACTACTGGCAAAAATACCCTCTAGAGATAAATTGTTTTGTAAGAGCCAAGCCCCCATACGCTGACTTTGACGTAAACCCAGCGCTGAAAGTTTACGGTTAAAGTCATCCTTTGATGAAGTGGTTAAGGCTGCTGCGTGACGTGCCAAGAATAAAGATCTTACCATGAATCAAATTTGAATCTTTCTGCAATATATTACAAAGAAAAAAATGAGAACTCAAAAGATGTGTTTGAATATTCAAAAAAATATTCATCTTTGAGGCTTAATTTGGAATAGAATGGGAAAAAACCTTGTAATAGTAGAGTCACCGGCTAAAGCAAAAACAATCGAAGGGTATTTAGGGAAAGATTTTGAAGTAAAATCTTCCTATGGCCATATTAGAGACCTCCCAAAAGATAACCTTTCCATAGATGTTGAAAATAATTTCGAACCCACTTATGAGGTAACTGCAGATAAGAAAGATATTATTAAGGATTTATTGAAGTCCGTGAAAAAATCGGATATGGTCTACTTAGCTTCGGATGATGACCGCGAAGGAGAGGCCATATCTTGGCACTTAAGTAAAGCCCTTAACCTCAATGATCAAAACACGAGGCGAATTGTTTTTAGAGAAATCACAAAAAATGCCATCAAAAATGCCATTGATAACCCAAGGGTAATCGATCAGAATTTAGTGGATGCCCAGCAAGCCCGAAGGGTACTTGACCGATTGGTAGGATATGAGTTATCACCCGTTCTATGGAAAAAAATTAAATATGGACTTTCAGCTGGACGGGTACAATCAGTCTCTGTTCGATTGGTCGTTGAGCGTGAACGTGAAATCGATGATTTCTTGAGTACGTCTGCCTTCAAAATCACGGCATTATTTGATCTCAATGAGAGCAAAGTTTTAAAAGCCGAATTGCCCAAAAAATTTAAAACGGAAGAAGAAGCTCAAAATTTTCTTGAGAAATGTAAATCTGCTGATTTCTCCATCATAGATCTGATCACTAAACCTGCAAAAAAATCACCCTCACCTCCTTTTACTACCTCTACACTGCAACAAGAGGCTGCACGGAAATTGGGATTTCCAGTTTCTATGACCATGCAAGTCGCCCAAAAATTATATGAATCCGGTAAAATCTCCTATATGAGAACCGATTCATTGAATCTTTCTAATGACGCTACGGAAGGTGCTAAAAATATGATTTTAGACTCTTATGGCAAAGAGTTTAGTGAAACTAGAAAATTCAAAACTAAGAATCAAAGTGCCCAAGAAGCACATGAAGCGATCAGACCTACGGATTTCACCCAACAGAATGCTGGTGCGGATTCCGCAGGAAATCGATTATATGAGCTCATTTGGAAACGTGCCATCGCGTCCCAAATGTCCGATGCACGACTTGAGAAAACCACCGCTACGATTGGCATCTCAACGACGGACGAAAAACTTTTTGCCTCGGGTGAAGTCATTAAATTTGAAGGCTTTTTGAAGGTTTATCTGGAGTCCAAAGATGAAGATGAGGATGACGATCAAAAGGACATGCTACCCCCCCTAAACGTGGGTCAGCAGTTGGACCTCCAAAGACTGGTAGGTAGAGAAGTTTTTGCGCGAGCCCAACCTAGATACTCGGAAGCCAGTTTAGTGAAGAAATTGGAAGAAATGGGCATTGGAAGACCTTCAACTTATGCACCTACCATTTCAACCATCATCAAAAGAAATTACATAGAGAAGGAAAATAGAGACGGTCGTGAAAGGTCTTATCGAGAATTGATCTTAACCAACCAAAAAATTCAAAGTGAAACCAAAATTGAGATCACTGGCGCCGAAAAAAACAAGCTGTTCCCTACCAATACCGCATTGATTGTAAATGATTTTTTGGTAGAGCATTTCCCAACGGTTATTGATGTTAAGTTTACAGCCAAAGTCGAACAAGAATTTGATGACATCGCCAATGGGAAAACCAATTGGACTAAAATGATCAAGTCCTTTTACGCACCCTTCCATGCACGGGTAGAAGAATCTGATCAGCTCAAAAGATCTGATGTAAATAACAGAAACCGACTGATTGGTGAAGATCCTGTCACGGGTAAGCCCATCAGTGCCCGACTGGGAAAATTCGGTGCGTACGTCCAATTGGGTGATCTTGATGAAGAAGAAAAACCCCAATTTGCCAGCCTACGCAAAGGACAATTTCTAGACAAAATAACCCTTGAAGATGCCCTCGAACTCTTCAAATTGCCTCGAATCATAGGTGCATTCGAAGAAGCTGAAATTCAAGTCAACGTGGGTAGGTACGGACCTTATGTCAAGCATTCCGGCAAATTTATTTCCTTGAAGCCCGAACAAGATCCACTCACTATAGAGCAAGAGGCTGCCATTGTCTTGATCTTAGAAAAACGGGAAGAAGATGCCAACAAATACATCAAAACATTTGATGAAGATGAAAACGTATTTGTCATTAATGGGAAATTTGGACCCTACATCAAATTTGGCAAAAAAAATGTGAAAATACCCAAAGAAAAGGCACCTGAATCACTCACTTTTCAAGAATGCAAGGAACTGGCTGATGCGGCACCTGCCAAAAAAGGTAGGGGTCGAAAGCCTGCAGCCAAAAAGAAAAAATAGGTAAAATTCCCTCTATTTGTCTTTTTGTCATCAAAAATGATTATTTTGATGATAAAAAGATTCTTATGAAAGTTTTACGAAATGTAAACTTCTTACTTATATTGCTTTTCAGTCTGAGTTGTACCACACCTGAACAACAGCAACCTACCATTGAGCGCGTGGATGTTGACACTTTTGAAGCCAAATTAAATACCCTCGATAATGCGTTCCTGATAGACGTCAGAACGCCTGGTGAATATAAAAGTGGACACATCGATGGTGCCAAAAATATTGATTTCAATCAAACTGATAACATGAAAATGGCCTTCGAAAAACTTGATCATAACCAGCCTATGCTGATTTATTGTGCGGCAGGTGGAAGAAGCAATAAAACTCGTGTCTTGATGGCAGAAATGGGCTTTACGCAAGTCTATGAATTGTCCAGTGGCATGGGCGGTTGGGAGGCTGCAGGCAAGCCCATCTCACTCAAATAAGTGGACATCATTAATTTTTTATTGACTTCGGCAGTTCAATAAAAGTGCCTTTCAAGCTTCTCACTAAATACCTGATTGAGGTAAGTGATGAGTTGATCCCGACGAGAAAATCTTTGTCTTTTTTTAATCGGATCAACGTTATTTTTAACTCTTGGATAACAAGGCCTAAATAGGACCCATTTGTACGCTCAAGCTTGATTTGATTCCTAGGCTGGGGAGATATAGGCCTTCTAACGGTGATCCTTAAGCCCTCTATTGGAACTAAATCAAATACTGATTCTCTTTATTATCAAACGTAATTATTCAACATGACAGGCATCACGAGCATTAAAATATCCTCATTTTCGTTTTTGTTTGAAGGTTCAATCAGCCCTGCTCTATTGGGCGCACTCAGTTTAAATGTAAGCTGATCAGAAGATATATTGCCCAACATTTCAATTAAAAATTTGGCATTAAACCCTATTTCGATGTCATCACCATCATGTTCGCAAACCAAACGCTCGTTGGCCTCATTGGAAAAATCTAAATCTTCTGAAGAAATCATCAATTCACTTCCTGTGATTTTCAGCCTTACTTGATGGGTCGTTTTATTGGCATAAATAGCGATTCGTTTCAACGAACTCAATAATTCTGCTTTTCCTATGGTGATGTTGTTCTCATTGTCAGCGGGAATCACATTTTCATAGTCTGGATAGCGCTCATCAATGAGTCGACAAATCATTTTAATCCTATTGAAGTCAAAAAATGCATTGGACGTATTGAATTCCATCGCTACATTGGTAACTTCTGAAGGAAGTGTCGCCTTTAATAAAGTCAAGGCTTTGCGTGGAATAATCATACTGTGTGACATATCACTGACGATATCTACCCGGCGGTATCTGATCAAACGATGTGAATCCGTAGCCACAAAGGTTGCATTGGTTTCATCTAGTTTAAGAAAAACACCCGTCATAGAAGGCCTGAGCTCATCATTGCTCGTCGCATAAATAGTATTGCTGATGGCCGTACCCAACACATCGGAAGAAATATTAACAGAATAGCCATCTGACACCGTAGGTACCCGAGGGAAGTCTGTGGCGTTTTCACCCGACAATTTGTAACGTCCATTATCCGAGCTGATCTCAATACTATAGCTACTTTCTTCTATCGTAAAATTTACGGGTTGCTCAGGTAGATTTCGAAGCGTCTCCAATAAGATTTTTGCAGGTATCGCAATACTCCCATCTTCTTTTGCCTCAACCTCCAACTCGGTCATCATAGATGTTTGAAGATCTGACGCGGTGATGGTCAAGGTACCTCCTGCGATTTCAAAAAGAAAATTTTCCAAAATTGGAACTACTGGATTGGTAGTAATCACACCATTAATGGCATTGAGCTGCTTGAGCAAATAGGAAGAATTAACTATGAATTTCATTTATATTGCTTGTTGTAGTACTAGAATTTTAACTCAAATTTATACACATTTATTGACATCAAAATCATTTTACCCATTTAGAACGCAAAGTCAGGCCTAGATTTAAAATAAGGGAGGATTCTTTTTGATTCAAAAACCATCAATTCATCATCCTGATCCATAATAAGTCGGATGTTTTGGCCGGGCAATTCTGGGAAAATTCGGATTTCTATGGGTAATTTATATTTAATGTCCGAAAGTGAAATAATCACTTCTGGTGTTGTTTGAGACAGGCTATCATAGTCCGGTGAAAATCCAGCACTGATGCGTTCATTTGCCTGCATGTATTCAAATTGATTCAAATAAGCCACAACGGCACTCGAATCTATTTGAGTTAAGCCATCCACCTCGTAAAACGTCTCTTTAAAACGAATCAACAAATTTTTATCTGATTTTTCAGGATAAATAACTTCCATTTTTTGAATGGTCCGCCAATTGCCATTAAAGACCAATCGATCCCTCCATTGATCACGCTTAAGTTCATAAATACTGGCTAGAAAATCCTGATAACCTGGAATATCTACTTGATAAACTTCTTGATTTTCAATGAAGTAAGTTTTGGTTTTATTTGCATTTCCCACCACCGAATAAGACCGCTCGTACCCATCAACCGTTAGTGTTACTGAAGTACCCATTTCCTCATTTCTCTTCAATAGTTGATCTTTTTCATTTCCCGTCAACGCCCGCGAGACTTTAACTCTTTTGGAAACCGTAAAAAGCATTTTTCGTAAATTGGGATCGGACGGAAATTTATTATTTATTTTCCACCCCTCTTGACGAGAAAAATAATGATCCAATATTTTAGAGTGAAATTGAAATTTTTCTATCTGTGTCGTATCTCTGATCATGAACAAATCGGGATCAAAGCTGAGACTGACCAAAGCAGGTTTTAAATTAAACAACCACAGGTTTAAAATAATCAGAAGCAGGGATATACCCAGCAATACGATGTTTCTGATCTTCATATCTTCGAAAATCTTTTACGCCTCAAAATATGAATAGCCATCCCCAGTACAAATAAAACCACCAAGGGTCCCAATGTATTCAGCCAACGCCAATAAGTACCTTCTTGAATAAGGGCCGTTTTGTTAAGGGGGCGGATCTTGACTTGTTTATTTCTGGATAGCATCAGTCCATAGTCATCTAACATGTAATCCAACGCATTGTACAAAAAAGCTTCGTTGGCGTAGGCCTTTTCTGTATAGGCATCCTTGCCCATGGGCAGGGGGTTTTTATTTTCTAGTGAATAATCATTTCTAACAAAATCTCCATCTGAAATAATCATGATTTTAGCTGGATCTCCTTTTTCCTTCCTAAGATTTTGATCTGTCCCACGCGGGGCAAACCTATTGGCATATAAGGAAGTGAATGACCCCTCCAATAAATAACCCAATACTTTGGAGCCTGAAGTGAAAAACTCAGGTCGTAACTTATCTTGGAGGTCATTGTAACTTACTTGAACCGGCGGCGAAAATACTTTTGTGTTTTCACTGGTCATGAACAAGGGTGTTTTTCGGATACCCTCCGCCTTTACAGTATCTAATGTGGCCGCTCCTCTAAACCAAGTCGCATCTAGATTTTTGACCGTTACGTGTTTTCCATAGTTGGTAATGATGGGCGAATAAGGCCAAGGTAACATTTCGATCCGTGGCTGCTCCCCCACCGATCCTGTATAAACCGGCGTATAACCACAGTTCACATCAGCAACGTAATTCCCATTGATCCGTACCCCATATCGGAAAAATAAATCTTGCAAATTGGTCTCAATAGGAAAGGCCAAGGTGCCCGAACCACTGGCTTGACTCATATCTACCGACAACGCATCTATGAATACCAATAAATTACCTCCATTCATGACATATTGATCCAGGTAATATTTCTCAACTTCACCAAACGCACGAACGGGCTTGGTAATAATAATCACATCGTATCCCGTCAATAAACTCTTCCTGCTAGGCAAGTCTATTCTAAACAAATCATATTTGGACAGAATCGCATTGGTCATCCCTGCTAGGTCCGTCGTATCGGGTTCCCCATGTCCTGTAATCAATCCTATTTTTCTTTGATTACTCGACTGGATTTGTTTGATCCCCGCGGACAATTCATACTCAACACCCTCGATAGATTGATTGAGCATATCTTCAATGGATAAGGTAGTATTCCCTTTAAGAAGTGGGATGCCCAATTCCCGACCTTGATAAGTAATCAATGCCCCTGGAAATATGAGTTTCTCTGTCTTTTGCCCATTTTTTGTATAAGATACATTTGATGGCTGAATACCCTTATTCATCAGAATTCGGTAATATTCATTTCTCGCTTTCGTTCCTACGGCCAAAGCTGGATCTGAAAAGCGAAACTGAATACGATCCCCTCCATAATAAGCAAACTGTTCTAAGGTCTCTCTTACGGCCACTTTTAACCTTCTGAAATTGGCCGGCAGTTCGCCTTCCAAAAAAACCTCAATGTCAATGGCCTCGGTCAATTGCTCTAAACCATTGATCGTGGAAGGGTGCAGGGTGTATCTTTTTTCTTCTGTCAAATCCCAGCGAAAATGGTATCTATGGGCCAGCTGATTGGCCAAAAATACGGCGCATACACCTACAAAAAATACAAGAAATTGATAAAGGCTTCTGCTGTTCATTATTTTCGTGCCTCGAGTGAATAATGGGTGGCTAAAAGCATGATTATAATAAATCCCACAAAGTAAGTGAGGTTCAAAAGATCGATAACACCCTTGCTCATGGCGTTATAATGAAACATGATACCAAAATATTCAATATAATACGCCCATGAAACCCAAAGGTCGATACGTGCTAAGGTTGTGAATCCCTCGTAACTGATAAAACAAAGCAGGGCGCCTACTACAAATGATACAATTTGATTTTCTGTAATTGAAGAACTAAAAATACCAATAGAGGCAAAAACAGATCCTAAAAAAAATAAGCCAAAATAAGCCCCTACAATACCTGAAGTATCCAAATTTCCAGGTGGGTTTCCCAATTGATAAATGGAATAATAATAAACCAAAGTAGGGAGTAGAGAGAAAAATACCAATAAACTTGCGGCCAAAAATTTACCCAACACAATCGCTCGTGAGGTCAAAGGCAAGGTATACAGCAACTCTATGGTACCGCTTCGTTTTTCTTCGGCGAATGATTTCATGGTAATGGCCGGAATTAAAAACATAAATAAATAAGGCCCTATGCTAAACAAAGGTTCCATACTGGCATAGCCATATTCCAACAAACTGGTTTCCGGCAATACCCATAAAACGATACTCACTCCGATCAAAAATACTCCAATGACCAAATAAGCGATGATCGAATATAAAAACTCATTAATTTCTTTCATCATCACGGCAATCATAACTCCGCTTCACCCTCCTCAGTGGTTAATTTTTGAAAAATTTCTTCCAAGGAACCCCCTACGTTTTTAATGGTTATTAAAGGTAAATTATGCTCCGTAATAACGGCCAACACCTCTTGTCTTAGCCGCTCACTTTTCGAAGTAATGATCAACTGATGATCCGACTTGACTTCCAATGAAATGATCCCCTTGAGCGATCTGAAAAGATCAGGATCAATGGGCGCATCAAATTGTACACTGAGGCCCAATTGATTTGAGGACTTGCGCTGTAGATGAGCCAAACTATCATCCGCTACCAGTTTCCCACGATGGATGATGACCAATTTATCACATAACGCTTCAACTTCTTGCATAATATGTGTGGACAAAATCACTGTTTTTTCATGTGCAATGGTCTTAATTACATTTCTGATCTCAACAATTTGATTGGGATCTAGTCCCGTAGTCGGTTCATCAAGAATCAATACACTGGGATCCGACATCAAGGCTTTGGCCAATCCTACCCGTTGCCGGTAGCCTTTTGAAAGCATTTTGAGTTTTTTGTGCTTTTCAATGGTTAAACCGCAGAGGTCTAAGAGCTCATGGATCCGTTGGTACCGACTTTTACGGTCCATTCCATAGGCTTTCCCTATAAAATCTAGGTATTCTCTCACGTACATCTCCAAATACAAGGGGTTGTGTTCCGGCAAATAACCCACTGTTTTTTTTACGCTCATGGGATTATGAGTCACTGAAATATCATTCACCAAGATGTCTCCAGACGTAGGCCTTATAAAACCCGTAGCAATCTTTAAAGTGGTGGATTTTCCCGCTCCATTGGGACCCAAAAAACCCGTGATTTTACCCGTGGGCGCGACAAAAGAAATTTGATCTACAGCCTGTTGGGTGTCGTATCTCTTCACAAGATTGATTACTTCTAGTGACATAAATATAAATTATAACGAGACAACAAGACCATCATTCAATTTGTTCAAATAGATTTGCAATCTAATCTTTAATGAATTGCAATATTGAGACTTTTTATTCTTAATATCAATATAAAATATATTAATCAATGATCAGTATTATTTGTGGTACCAATAGAGGCCAATCGGTAAGTAAAAAAATAGCCCTTTATTATCAGAATTTACTCAAAGAAGCGGGTGCAAATAGTTATATACTGGACTTAAAAGAGCTTCCAGAAGATTTTATGAACGTGGCTCTTTACGACAATGCTGGGAAAAGTGAGGCCTTCAATACCCTTAAAAAAAAGCTTAATGAAAGCCATAAAATGGTCTTCATTGTCCCAGAATACAACGGCTCATTTCCAGGGGTCCTGAAAACTTTCATCGACGCCCTAGATTACCCGCAATCACTGAAAAATAAAAAATGTGCCCTTTTGAGCTTGTCTTCAGGTTCTCAAGGTGGGGCATTGGCCCTCAGTCATCTCACTGACATCCTGCATTATTGTGGGATGAACGTCTTGGCACAAAAACCAAAATTAGCTAAAATAGAAGCTAATTTTAAAGAGGGCCAATTCACTAATGAGCTTTATGTCACCCTGTTAAAAGAACAAATAGAAGCCTTTTTACCCTTTTAAAAAAGACTATCTCTCAGGACGGATCACATTCCAAAGCCATAATACACCATAAAGGCCAAACATACCTATGAAAATATAGTTGCTAGGAAAATAATGGTAATTGTAATTCAAGAATGCCCCGATCAAGATCACCGCGCTCATGAATTTAAATATCCGTGTACCTCGATCTCCTAAATTGGCAAATAAATCATTCATTTAATCTTCCTGTTTGTGTCATTGGCCTTATTCTATATCGGATATACCCTCCACCCAAGGACCTCCTAGTTTTTTAAATTGCGCGATCAAATCTGGAAGTGTTTGCTTTGATATGGGCGTCAATGCTTTGGATAGTCCTTTCAATTGATTTTGGGCTCTACTCAGGGCATCTCTGTGATTCTGTGTAGGTCCATAGGTTGTCGACAAAGCCATGTACCCAATCATTAAGCCATCCTTGGGCGTAGGGTTAGATTTTTCACCCACTTCGCTCTTGACCGTTTCTCCATTCATCTGCAATGAGATATCTAAAAGAGATTGATGGACCTCGTATAGGTTTTTGATCAGAGCAGCATCTCTTTTATCCGCTCTTTTCATTGCATTTTGTAAAGCCCCCACCAATTTAAGCGATTGTGATAAAACCAAATCTTGTTTTGTTAAATCTGCTACGAAAGACTCATAATCACTCCTAAACTGATCAATGAGCTCAAAAGGGGCGCCTTTTAAGGCGGGCGACATCAAAGGAACCACCTCAAAATTGACGGGTTCAGACAGGTCGGTAACTACTCCTTTGACCAACTTGGACAAGGTTACGTTGTAAGTGGCTGGCGTCACCATAAAACCACTTGTATAGCCTTTGGTTTTTGAGGCCGGTGCATTGAGCTTAATCGGTGATTTCGAAGCATAAGTCAAATTCCAACTGACCCTATTCATTCCTTTCTTATTCTTGGCAGGTAAGGTATTGACAATGGTCCCTGCAGCATCGCGCACGGTCAAAATAATCTGTGGTCCTTGGGCTCTATTTTCAAGCTCCAATGCCCGCCATCCCGGGAAGGGAATGTCTAAATTTGCGTCCAGTTTTTTTTCTTCTGCCGAAGTCCTCAATTCCTTGTCAGACTGAAACGCTTCTTTCAAATAATACGTAAAAGTAGCACCATATTCAGGATTCGGTGCCTTATAATCCGAGGCTCCTTGGCCATATATCCCTCTTTTCTGAACATACCACCAGGCGTTTTTTGGTTGAAATAAATGGGCCTCTTTTTCTAAATTATTTTTAGTTAATGTCCTTAGTGGACTGTAATCGTCTAGTACGAAAAACCCTCTACCAAATGAAGCCCCCACCAAGTCATTTTCACGTCTTTGAATGGCAATGTCTCTAAAGGCAATGGTGGGGAGTCCCCCTTTCAATGCGTTCCAATGCATCCCAGCATCTATAGTGAAGTAGATACCAAATTCGGTGGCGGCAAACAAGAGTTCCTTTTTTATGTGATCCTGAACGATTCTCCACACCAATAATTTCTCAGGTAGTCCCTGCGAAATCAATTTCCAGGAGCGACCCAAATCATGGCTGACGATCAGATAGGGTTTAAAATCACCATACTTATGATTATCAAGTGCTGCATAGACCGTTTGAGGGTCAAAAAGATCTGCCCTGATGTCGTTTACAAAAGCGGTCGCTGGAACACCTTTGATGGTACCCAATGCGATACGTGTCCAACGAGTTCCTCCGTCGGTAGTGACCTGAATGATACCGTCATCAGTGCCTGCATAAAGTACCCCTTCTTGCAAGGGGGATTCGGCCAATGAGGTAATCGTATTGTAGCTAGACATGGCTCCAATGTCCCAAGCATTGTCCCAACTTTGTTGTTTTCCCATAATGGGTAAAGACATCCTTTCTTCATTTCGTGTCAGATCTGAGGAGATAGGTTCCCATGCATCGCCTCGATTTTCAGACTTCCAAACACGGTAAGAAGCCACATAAATACGCTTTGGATCAAAACTACTGACTAAGATGGGTGCATCCCAATTGAATCGCTCATGTGGCTCACCTGCACGTGGTTGTGGTTGTACAAAAACGGTTTCTCCATTTTTATGATCGATCCTAAAAGATACACCTTGCTGGTATTCACCATAAGTAATGTCAGGATTTCCAGGCTCAATCGCAGATTGATGGCCATCAGCTCCTAACACATTTCTCCAATCTGCACTGCGAATACCCGTGGTAAACATGGTTCTTGAAGGGCCTCCATGAGATCCATTGTCTTGAGTACCTCCATAGATATTATAAAATGGCGCTGCATCGTCGACGGCCAACTTATAGTATTGAGTCAAAGGTAAATTGGGCATAAAGCGCCAGGTTTGGGCTTGATCGAAAGATTCATAAATCCCCCCATCGGTACCCGCAATAAGGTAATCAGGATCTGACATACGCCAAGCCAAGGCATGGGTATCTACATGCTTGTCTTTTTCGTTCATGAAACCATAGGTTTTGCCATGATCATTGGAAACAAAAGTTCGATAACTCACCAAATAGATACGCCCTTCCTTATGAGGATCAGCATATAATTCTTGATAATAATGAGGTCCCGTACCTCCACTTACCATACTAGATTGTTTACTCCAACTGCTTCCTTGATCGTGAGAAATATAAAGCCCTCCTTTTTTACGATCTGTTTCAATAGCTGCATAGATAGTATTGGTATTGAATGGAGAAATGGCCAGTCCAGACTTCCCTATATTAGATTCAGGTAAGCCAGCACTTAATTTTTCCCAAGTAGTTCCCCCATCAAAACTTCTATGAATACCCGAACCAGGTCCCCCATCTAATAAAGCAGCCACCGTTCGATGTCTTTGCCAAGTCGCCGCATAAAGTAAGTCAGGATTATTTGGATCCATCATGATATCGGTTACACCCGTCCATTCATTCCCTCCTAGTTTTTTGGACCAAGTCTTTCCACCATCCTTAGATTGATATAAACCTCGCTCTCCACCGCTACTCCAAAGTGGACCCTGTGCAGCAACCCAAATGATTTTAGAATTGGTGGGATGTACAATAATTTTAGAAATATGCTCAGAATGAATCAAACCCATGTTTTTCCAAGTTTTACCTGCATCTAAGCTCAGGTAAATACCATCTCCAAATCCAACATGTCTACCTCCAATGTTTTCACCTGTCCCTACCCAAATTCGATTATGATTATTGGGATCAATGGTTACACATCCAATCGAATAACTTTTTTGATCATCAAAAATAGGTGCCCAAGTAACTCCTGCATTGGTCGTCTTCCATACCCCGCCAGAGCCTACGGCTGCATACATGATGTTTTGATTTTTGGAATCAATGGCGATGTCCGCGATCCTACCTGAAGTGAAAGCAGGTCCTATATTTCTGAATTTCAACTCATCTAAAACAGCTGAGTCTAGGAGCTGGGCATGAGCCGTTGAGCCCACAAATAGCATGGCGATTAAAAAATGGATAAGTGTTTTCATAAAAGTTTAAATTAATAATGTAAGATAAAACTAACTACTCGAACAAACTTTCTCTGATACTATTTTATGAAAGGTAAAATTAGGAGATGGTCAAAATGATTTTACCCATATTTAGATTTTGCTCCATCCTTTGATGGGCTTGATCTGCCAGCTGCCAAGGTAAGACTTTATCGATGACGGGCTTTAATTCTTCGGCAGCCAAGGCGGCTTTAAAATCTTTATTAAATGAGTGGATCAACTCCCTTTTATAAGCCAAAGACCTCGCGCGTAAGGTCGATCCTTTGAGCACGATCCTTTTTTGTAAGATCTTGGCCAAGTTTATGTCCTGGGCCCGAGCGTTTGCCATATATCCAATCAATACAATGCGCGCCTCAAGCGCTGCACAATCAATGTTTTTTGCCACATAATCCCCTCCTACGCAATCCAGTATCACATCTGCCCCCTTTCCCTCGGTATCCTCCCATACCAATGTTGACCATGGTTGGGTCTTATAATTATAAGCTCTGTGAGCCCCTATTTTTTGGCAAAACTTGACTTTCTCATCAGTCCCTGCCGTAACCGATACTTGGGCTCCCCAAGCATAGGCCAATTGAATGGCAGCCGTTCCCACCCCGCTGGCTCCGGCGTGAATCAAAACTTGCTCCTTTGGACGAAGCGCTCCTAAAGTAAATAAGGTCTGATAAGCAGTTAGAAAAACTTCAGGTATTCCCGCTGCTTGAATATAATCTAAGTGCTTTGGGATCGGCATGAGTAATCTATAATCTACCACCACAAATTGGGCATAACCCCCACCAGCGAGCAATGCCATGACGCGGTCACCTTTTTGAAACCCTTGCACTTGACGGCCGATCGCTACGATTTCTCCAGCTACTTCTAAACCCAATATTGGAGAAATACCTGCGGGTGCTGGGTATTTTCCGAGGCGCTGCAAAATATCCGCTCTATTGACCCCTGCCGCATGAACGGCAATCTTAACCTCAAAATCTGTGTTTTGGGGGGCCTCCTGCTCACTGATTTTCATGGCCCTTAATCCGTCCTGATCGAATACTTCTATATACTTCATCGCTTCAAATGTTGTCTCAAGGACCAAGTTAAAATACTTTTAGACAAAGCTCGCTAAAATTCCTTTGGCAAAATAAGACCCGTCCATGAGCAGGGGCTTTATCTAATTATCGACTAGTTTTAGGCCATGGTTTGGAGTATAGTAGGTTCTTTTTTGCATTTTTTAGCTGCTTTTGGTGTTTGTGCCATGGTATTATATGAGTTGGTTTTTTTGACCCAAACCCCCTCGCTTACCACTGCAAAAAATATTCAAAGGGCCGATATGATTTATGGACTGAGTGCCCTCTTGGTTGTATTGATGGGATTTATTAGAGTTTATTATTTTGAAAAAGGTCCCGATTATTATTTTAATAATCCCTTTTTCTGGATCAAATTAACCGCTTTTACTGGGGTCGGGCTCCTGTCCATATACCCCTCCATCAAGTTCTTTCAATGGAACCCATTGCTTAAATCCGAGACGGCCCCCAGACTTACAATCCAAACCTATAATATCCTCAGAACGCTTCTGATATTAGAGGTTATTGGTTTAGTCGTCATGATGATTGCTGCTTCCATGATGGCCAAAGGAGTCACTTTTTAGTCCTAAAATAAGTAAGTAGCTTGCATTGGGCTCCTTCACGATAGGTTTGAGCATTATAAATACCGAGTCCCTCGCATCGGAAGTCTCATAAAAAGCCTTAAAATGAAATCTCATGCAATCACTTCCACTTAAGCACAAAAGACTCAAAATAAGGTGTTAATTTTGCAGCATATTTTAATAAAATGATATCAATCAGTAGGTACCACGACATCAGCGCCGGACATCGCGTAGTAGGACATGAGAACAAATGTAGTCATCTTCATGGCCATAACTTCAGAGTTCATTTTACAGTTACTGCCGAAAGGCTAGATGACATTGGTCGGGTCATTGATTTTAGTGTCATCAAAGCCCAGTTATGTGATTGGCTTGAAACGCATTGGGACCATCGCTTTCTCATGTATGAAGCAGATGAACTGCGGATTCCTCTACAGAAAATAGCTTCAGAAGACATCGTAAGCTGTCCTTTCAATCCAACGGCTGAAAACATGGCTCAGTACTTGTGTGAGGTGGTGGGACCCCAACAACTGAAGGGAACCGGCTGTCAATTGATCAAATGCACCATTGAAGAAACCCGAAAATGTTCGGCGACTTACGAGATTTCTTAAATGAGGAATCTGTTAATTTTATAAATTCTTGCCCTTTGCCTTGGGTTCTCCGAAAGGTAATCATTGTTTTTCCCTACAAAACCGCTCCACTAAGAAAAATAAGCTTTTACTGCAGTTTAATGAAATAACTTTTTAAATTTAATGATCTCATTTTAAGTTAAAATCATGACAGATCTTTCAAGAAGAAGTTGGCTCAAAGGAGCAGGGCTGATGAGTTCATTAGCAGTAATCGGCGGTATCGCGCCCCTTCATCAATTGAGCGCCAAAGAAATTAAAAAATTCAGGCCAAGACCTCTAACAGGGAATATAAAGCTCAGTTCTAATGAAAATCCTTATGGCCCCTCTGAAAAAGTACGGCAAGCCATGATTGCAAATTTTGATCAGGCCTGCCGGTATCCCTTCAGTTATAGCGGAGAACTTATAGAAAAAATTGCCGCTAAAGAGGGTGTTTCCAAAGATCACATTGTTTTGGCGGGTGGATCTACCGAAGGCTTGAAAGTGGTGGGTCTCACTTATGGCATGAACGGGGGTGAGATCATTGCAGCACAACCTACTTTTCTCGCCCTAATGACCTACGCAGCCCAATGGGGAGGATCCGTCAACTGGGTGCCCGTAGACAAAAGCATGATGCATGATTTAGATGAGATGGAAAAAAGAATCTCAAGTAAAACGAAACTGATCTTCCTCTGCAACCCAAACAATCCTACCTCTACCTTATTGCCGGCTGATCGCGTATTGGATTTTTGCAATACCGTATCCGATAAGGTCACTATCTTTAGTGATGAGGCTTATTGCGATTTTATTGAAGATAAAAACTACCCTTCGATGGTCTCCCTAGTCAAAAAAGGTAAAAATATCATTGTTTCAAAAACATTTTCAAAAGTTTACGGACTGGCTGGCCTCCGTATCGGCTATATGGTTGCCAAACCAGAAATTGCAGCCGGTCTTAGAAAAAACATCATGGCCTTTACCAATGTTCTGGCGATTGAAGCGGCAAAAAATGCCCTAGACGATCAAGAATTTTATGATTTTAGTTTGAACAAAACCGGGGAGGCTAAAAAAATAATTTTAGAGGGATTGGATGATCTCAACCTAGAGTATGCCCCTTCAAATACCAATTTTATTTTCTTCAAATCAGGAAGAAATATTGAAAAGCTGCAACAACAAATGCTTGCCAAAGGGATCATGGTGGGAAGACCGTTTCCTCCTTTTGATGACTGGTGTCGCATCAGTACGGGTACTCTGGAGGAAGTCATCCAGTTCAACGATGCCCTAAAAAAGGTTTTGTCTTAATCGTTTGCTTCAGGCTGCCATCCAGGGCCTCTGACAAATCTGCCCGGTTTGGCGCCGGTAGGTTCACCGTTTTCGATTACTTGAATCCCGTTGACCCAGACTTGACTTACACCCAACGCATACTGATGAGGATCTTCAAAGGTCGCTTGGTCACGTACTTCTGCTGGATCAAAGACGACAAGGTCCGCGAAATTTCCCACTTGGAGCGCTCCTCTTTTTTGGATTTTTAAATTGGCTGCAGGAAAGGAAGTCAACCTTCTGATGCCCTCTGCCAGGGTAATGACTTTTTCATCTCGAGCATATTTCCCTAAAACCCGAATAAAAGCGCCATAGGCACGAGGATGGGTGCTTTGCTTCAAAAATATTCCTTCATTGGTGAAAGAACCGGCATCTGAACAAAAACTGACCCAAGGTTTGGCCATCTTTTTAGCTATATTTTCTTCTGACATAGAAAAATATACTACCTGTATCCGACTGTCATCTTCTACGATCAAGTCTACCATAGCTTCGGCGGGCGTTTTATTTAAAATCTCAGCGACTTCATCCAATCGCTTACCTATGTACATACGTAAATCAGGGTTCTTAAAGCCAACAAATAAAATTTTATCTGGGTCGTATTCAAACTTAATGTCTTTTAAAATCTTCTTGCGTAGAGATTTATCAGCCAATCTTTCTATGGTTTTAGGTATGCCCCCTTCCCTCACCCACTCAGGCAATTGGACATGTAATCCAGTAGACGAGGCGGGGTAGGTATAAATATCTGCCGTGATCTTCAATCCTTCCGCTCGAGCCGACTCGATCAAGTCAAAGGCAGTATCTAATTTGGGCCAATAGGCCTTGCCAGAAGCTTTCAAATGATAGATCTCAGCAGCAATATCCGCTTCCTTGGCTATCGTGATGAGCTCTTCGATGGATTCCAACAAGTACTCCCCTTCATCCCGGATATGGGAAATATACATACCCCCATGTTTAGCGGCTGTTTTGGAAAGGGCAATCAATTCTGCCGTATTAGCATAGCGACTGGGTGCATAAAGTAAAGAAGAGGAGATACCCATGGCTCCCATGGCCATCTCTCGATCCAACAAATTAGTCATTTCTTCCATTTCTTCAGATGTCGCCGTGCGCTGATCATAGCCCATGACATACCTTCTCAACGTTGCATTTCCAACAAAAGAGGCAAGGTTCGTCGCCACTCCCCGAGATTCCATATACTCCATATAGCCTCCCAATGTTTGCCACTCAACGTCATATTTAATGTTCCCTTGGGCTGATTCCTCTTCTTCGATCATTTGATCACTCCAAGGCCCCATGCTGGAACCTTCACCCAAAACTTCAAGAGTTACTCCCTGCCTGAGGTCACTCTGAGACCTGCCGTCCTCGATCAAGGTCTCATTGGCCCAGCTTAACATGTTAATGAAACCCGGTGCCACAGACAGATCTTTTGCATCAAATTCAACGTTCCCTAAATCTCTAGATAAATCCCCCATCGCAGCAATCGTATCCCCAGAAACTGCCAAATCTCCCGCATAAGGGGTATTCCCAGATCCATCATAGATCATGGCATTTCTTATGATTAAATCAAATTGTCGAGATTTGGATTGACAACTCCAAATAATAACTGTCACAAAAATCAAATACAACACCTTCATATACTTCAGTTTAGCCTAAAGGCAATATAATGAATATTCACAATAACTACCTCCCATGAAGCATCGTAGAGATCTGACCTTATTGAAACCCTCAGCTCATCACACTCCTCAACCATTGATATAGACTTGTTACCTATATTGGGATCAAATGGTTAGATTAAGCTTTTCAAAAAATTATTCAATATGAACGCACAACGATTTAGCCTAGGTTTGATTTTCATCACTCTTGCCCTTATCACAGAACTCAAAGCGCAGAAAAAAATACTGGATCATACCGCTTATGACACTTGGCAGTTTATTAAAAAACAATCCATCAGTAATGATGGGAAATGGATTACTTATGCCCTAGAAAAAAACAGCATTTCTGATCCCCTCGTCAAATTATCAGACTTTGAAGGCGCAGAAGCACGCTCCTATCCCAGAGGTACAAACCCTAAATTCAGTTTTGATGGCACCCATCTCTTTTTCAATATACAACCCGCTATAGATGACGTCAATCAACTCAAACGTATCAAAACCAAAGAAGAAGATCTTCCCCTTGATACACTCGGTATTTATAATGTAAATACAGAGACGTTATCTAAAATCCCACATCTCATCTCCTATAAAATCCCTGAAAAATGGTCTGATTGGCTGGTTTATCAGCACAAAACTCCTCAAGATACTTCACTGAAAAAAGCAAAAAAAATCAGTAAGAAGACGGGTTATGAACTCATCATCGGAAACCTCATCGATACCGCCCGTTATAAATACCCTTTTGTGAAGGAATACACCTTATCTGAAAAAGGGGGAAAAATTGCATTTACCTCCTCTGGAGATGATGCTGAATTTCAATCCGGCGTATATGTCTTTGATACGCAAAAGCAGTCTATTCAGTCGATCTATGTATCAAAAGGGATTTTTAAATCCCTGAAATGGGATGAAGCCGGGCAGCACTTAAGCTTTGTTTCAGATCTTGATACGACCCAATCATTAAATAGATATTTTAACCTTCACTTATGGTCCATAGGCGATGATACGGCCGAGACTATTCTTACAGCTAGGGATGAGTATCTTGAAAAAACCTATTTGGTCAGCGAGCATAGTCCCCTTGAATTTTCTAAAAACGGATCGCTACTCTATTTTGGAAAATCATTGCCTGTCCTGCAGGCAGATACCTCCCTACTCGAACATGAAATTGTAAAAGTTGAGGTATGGACGTACAGAGATGAGAGGCTTTATACGCAACAGGAAATTGAGAAGGAAAAAGATCAAAAGGCCTCTTTTTTGAGTGCTTATGATTTGACTTCCAAAAAATTCATGACTTTGGGTACTGAAAATATCCCCCACGTTGATAAAAGTGATGAAGGCAATGGTGTTCATCTGATCGGCTATAATGAAAAACCTTATCTTAAATCTATTTCTTGGGAAGGATCTCCAAGTCCTGCCGATATCTATGCCCTCCGCACGACTACAGGAACTTCAGAAAAAATTGCTGAAAAAATTCATGCCCGACCTAAAATGTCACCCTTAGGCAATTATGCCTATTGGTATGATCCGATGGATTCCGCATGGTTTACTTATTCGTTTTTGAAGGATCAAATCAACAAAATCACTGATCATACGGCAGTTGATTTTTTTAATGAGGAGCATGATACGCCCAATATGCCACGTGCCTACGGCCTGATGAGCTGGAGTCAAGATGATAAAAAAATGTTGATCTATGATCGATATGATATCTGGGAAGTTGATCCTGAAGGCATACTCAAATCCATACGCATTACTCCTGAGGGTCGTAAAAATCAACAAAAATACAGATACATAAAATTAAAAAAGGAGGAACGATTCATTGAAAAAAATCAAACATTGCTCCTTCATGCCTTCAATGAAGTGGATAAAACAGAAGGAATATATTCCTTAAAATACAGCCCCGGTGCACGGTTGAACATGTTGACCTCAGGTCCCTCTCAATATCGCAGTATACAGCAAGCCCAAGAAGGAAAAGAACTGATCTTTACCCAAGCAAACTTCAGTACTTTTCCAGATATTAAAAGTACCCGTTCCTTCAAAAAAATAAATACCATCAGCCAGGCAAATCCTCAGCAGAATACCTATAATTGGGGAACCGCTGAACTCTACCACTGGACTTCTCTGGACGGTCAACCACTTGAAGGATTACTCATCAAACCTGAGAACTTTGACCCCTCCAAAAAATATCCCATGATCGTCAACTTCTACGAGCAAAGTTCAGATAACTTATATAGACACCATGCCCCTAATCCAGGTAGATCTACCATTAATTACAGCTTTTATGCATCAAGGGGTTATCTTATCTTCAATCCAAATATTCATTACCGGACAGGATATCCGGGTGAGAGTGCTTATAACAGTGTAATTCCAGGGGTAACCTCTCTCATTGATCAAGGATTTGTAGATCCCGATCACATCGGCATCCAAGGACATAGTTGGGGGGGCTATCAAATTGCTCATATCGTGACAAAAACAGATTTATTCAAATGCGCAGAAGCCGGTGCACCCGTACCCAACATGATCAGTGCCTATGGAGGCATCAGATGGTGGACAGGCTTAAGCAGGATGTTTCAGTATGAACGCACTCAAAGTCGTATTGGTGGGACTCTATGGGAATATCCGTTGAGATACATTGAAAATTCTCCCATATTTTTTGTTGATAAAATAAATACCCCTATTTTGATCATGCATAATGACGCCGATGGTCATGTCCCTTGGTATCAAGGGATTGAATTTTTTGTCTCCTTAAGAAGACTCAATAAACCCTCTTGGCTTTTGAATTATCAAGGGGAGCCCCATTGGCCGCTTAAACTCCAAAACAGAATAGACTTTAATATCAGAATGGCACAATATTTCGATTACTATCTCAAAGATGCTCCTATGCCCAAATGGATGCTCAAAGGAATCCCTGCCACTGAGCTGGGCATAAATAACAATTTAGAATTGATGGATCAATAGATACTATGAACACAGCTGAATTGCCTTTGAAATTACTCAAAGAATATTTTGGGTATGATACCTTCAGGGGACATCAACAGGACATCATCAAGCGTACCCTTGAGGGTCATGACAGCTTAGTGATTATGCCGACAGGAGCGGGCAAATCGATCTGCTATCAGCTCCCCGCACTGATGCTTAAAGGAACTGTGATCGTAATCTCACCTCTTATTGCACTAATGCAAGATCAAGTGGCTGCCCTGACAACTGCGGGTATCGCTGCTGCAGCCTTGCACAGCAATCAAAACGACACCGCCACCAAAGAAATTCTTAACGATTTTAAAGACGGAACCTTAAAACTCCTGTATGTCTCTCCAGAAAAAGCGGTAAGTAAGGATTTTCAAGAACAGATAGATCTTCAAAAGATCTCATTGATCGCCATTGATGAGGCCCATTGTGTTTCGGTCTGGGGCAATGATTTTAGGCCTGAATATACTGAGCTGGTTCATCTCATTAATAAAAGTAACGTACCCCACATTGCTTTAACGGCAACAGCGGACAAAGCGACAAGACAAGATATTGCTCAAAAACTAGGTCTTAAATCTGCAAAAACTTTTTTATCAAGTTTTGAGAGAACTAATATCAATATCAATGTGCAGCCAGGGCAAAACAGAATCGAAACCATCATCGATTATGTAGGCGCACACGCTGGAGACTCCGGTATCATCTATTGCCTCAGTAAAAAATCTACTGAAAAAATAGCCAAAAAATTACAAGAAAAGGGTATTAAAAGTGGCTTTTACCATGCAGGAATGTCAGGTGAAAGTCGTCAAAAAGTGCAACAAGCTTTTCAATCTGATGAATTAACGGTCATCTGCGCCACCATCGCTTTTGGTATGGGGATCGATAAATCAAATATCCGATATGTCATCCACTACAACCTCCCCAAAAACATCGAGAGCTATTATCAAGAAATTGGCCGTGCCGGTAGAGATGGAAATGCAGCAAGCACCTTGCTCTTTTTTAGCTTAGCTGATGCCAAAATACTCAGACAATTTATTGATCAAAGTACCGCTAGTGAAGACTTCAAAATGATTCAAAGAACCAAACTCAATAGAATGATTGAGTTTGGTCAGGCCAGCAGCTGCAGGACCAATTTTATATTGAGTTATTTTGGTGAACATCGGAGAACCCCGTGCGGACATTGTGACAATTGTCTCCATCCTCCCAAGTTTTTCGATGGCACCATCATCGCCCAGAAAGCCTTATCCGCGGCAAAAAGACTTAATGAGGGAGTAGCCATCAATGCCTTAGTGGATGTCTTGAGAGGATCCCAATCATCAGAAATACGCCGCAAAGGCTACGATCAGATCAAAACCTTTGGAAGTATTACAGACCTCAAAAGAGAAGATCTGATTCAATTTATAGGTCAACTCATCAATCAAGGTTATTTTGAAATAGACTTTACCCATTATAACAAGCTCACCATTACGCCACTTGGATCTGATGTACTTTATAAAGACGCCACGGTATCCTTAACAGCAACCATTGATCGCGAAGCAAAAACACCCGCCGTAAATAAAAAAGAGCATTATGAGACCGGCCTTTTTGAGGTATTAAAAGCACTTCGCCTCAGATTAGCAAAAGAGGCCAATCTTCCCGCCTACGCCATTTTCAATGACAATACCTTGAAAGAGATGAGTCGCGTAAAACCCCTCTTCGAAAAAGACCTGCTAGACATTTCAGGAGTCGGAAAACATAAAATAAGTCATTATGGTTCTCATTTCCTTGAAGCCATCAGGGCATTCAATCAAAAAAAAATAGTGCCACTTTCTGTCAAGGGAGAAACTTATATAAAAACCCTAGGGATGCTCCAGACCCATCGTTCGATAGCCGAGATAGCAACCGAGCGATCTTTAAGTGAAAACACCATTTATGATCACATCAATCATTTATATCTCAACCATGAGCCGATAAATATCAGCCAATTCGTATCTTCAGAGGAAATCAATAAAATCACCAGTACCTGGTATAAATTAAAGAAAACTGAAGAAATTAAACTTCTTTTTCAGGCCCTAGATGAAAAAATAAATTATGGGAAAATAAAACTGGCCTTATCCTTCATCAAGAGAAGCTAAGATCCATTGTCCTTTTACTTAACCCTACTGTCACAAAATCCCTGATTTTACTTAATTCATGCTTCACTGATGATTTGTTTCTAACAAAAAATCATTTTTTGTTTAATTTTAAAAAAAATCAACAATCTAAAAAATCGAAATATCAATTATTTAAGTTCATTAACTATCTTTACTTGATAAAAGTAGCCGTCTTAAACTATGAAAAAGTTATTGTTTTTTTTACTGATCTGCGTTGTTTTTTTAAACAAGGGACAAACGCAAGAAAATATAGAGGCTCCCGTAGAGGATACCTTGACTGTTGTTCAGCATCTGGATCAACTCACGTTACTTTGGGATGTAGAGTCTATAGAATTAAAAACTTATCAAGGTTTGAGAAAGTTCTGCCGCTCTACAGCATATAGAAATTCCATCACAGAAATGCTCGAAAGTATGCACCATTATGATTCGGTACTTTATGATATGGCCATTGAAGCCTCAAAGCAGAAGCATGCACACATGAAACACCTTATTCATGAGCTTGAATCATTTGAATCCCATTATGGAGTGAAGCAATTCATGAATCATTTGAAAGAAGAATGTCAGGCACAATCAGATTTAGAAAGGCATAAAAAAGATTACAAAAAAGACAATGGTGACGAATCCTATGACAGCAAAGTATATGTCGTTGAGTTGGAACTTCAAAAATACGTCAAACATTTGACCCACCGGATTGATCGATTAGATAAGCATGTGCACCATTTAATCAAAGAATAAAGTGTCCTAGCTTTATTAAGGTCTACATAGGCTGCCGATCTTAATTTTTTTAAATTCATATCTAAATATCGATTGATCCAAGAATATTTCTGTTTTAGAGCGCTAAGATGTTTTAAAGATCATGAACTTCTATCAACACATGGCTTAAAGTCAATTCAGATAAGAATTCTTGGTGTATTCAGTCGCCAGTCAATTGCCCTATTCCCGATTTAATCTTACCTAGATCAACTACAGGTTCTTAACCCATCAGCAAGTCTAGCTAATGGCTAGAAAGCAATTCCTCTGATTGAGTATGGAGACGTTAATGATGTATGATGATAAACCTTCGGGGCTTCCAGAGATATCTATCATGAAACAACTGGATGAAGTATACACCTGCTGGTAGATGGGCCACATTGATCATGAGTTCTTCTTCATTTTTCCTCACCCAACCTGTCAAACGTTGAATGCCGTTCTGATCAAACAAAATCCACTCAGTCTCTGCGCGTAGGGGCATCTCAAATAACAATCTAAATACATGATCTGCCGGGTTAGGGAACAGACTAAACTGTGTCCCAAGGACTCCCTCATTTTCTATGCCGGTCACATTTTCTTTATCATCTAAGTCCATAAAGGCTACTTGATAAATATCCTTGGTCACCTCATTTTGAATCATTACAATTACTCTGAGTTGCGTAGGATCATAAAATCCTTCTGGCGTCCACTCTACAGATTCAGTAAATTCTTCATTGACTTCAAATGGTCTCTTTTTAATAATTCCTGAGGCATTTGGTAAGATTTTTCTAAGTACATTTCTGATGGTATCTGTCGTTGCATATACCCCAAAATCATTTTCAGGAACAATGGCCTTTTCAACTATAAAGAATCTAATCGAGAGTTCTGTTTCTGGATCTGGTAATTCAATCAAAGAGGTAAATTTAGCCGTTAATGACAACTTTGAATTGGGCTCTTCTGAGTCTTCAGATAACTCAATCTTAAAATCTGGCCTACTTAATTCCTTTTGATCCAACTGACTTTTATCCCATCCTAAAACATCCTCATTAGAAGGATTGGCAATGACTTCACCATTGAGCACACTGGTAGGTATTTCATTGATACTATAATAGGATCTTCTGGCATCAGGATCAATCTTATTCCTTGTATAAAGTATATCTTCATTTATATCTATTCCATCTTGGTAGATATTGGTCACATAATTGATCCAAAGACTACCTTCATCCATTTGACGAATACGGTCATAAATGGCGTTATCCGCGCTCTTACTCTCGTCTTGCAACATAGATCCAAAAGTTTCAACCAAAACGATACGCTCTCTATCATAAATACTGAAATTATCAAAAGCAAACCCTTCAAGATCCTCTCCATTCTGGTTTACTTTCTGACCCGTCATAGAGCCCAATGCAAATCTAAATCTGATTTCTGACCAGCTTTCTTTGGGAATGATGTAATTGCCCTCATCGTCCTTAATATCAATTTTATGCGCCGCCAATTTCCATACTCCTTCGGTACTCGTATTCCAGCCATAAACCCCAGCATTGTATGCCGATTTTTGGGCCTCATCCCAGTTACCTGGATTACCTGGAACCCCTTCAAAAGTATACCAATTGACCCCTGAGCTTAAGGCAATATTATCTTCATCGTCACTGTCAGTAAGGAATTTATAAAAACCCAAGGCCGACCAACTCGCCCCATCATTTAGGGAATATTGTAATACCACACCATCGGTGACCAGTAAATCAGAGGTGTAATTAAAGCTGAGGGTAGGTTTTTCTAAGAGTGAAAGATCATAAGCGGGAGAATATACCCATGAGTGTTCTGCAGTTGAGCCCTCTAAGCCACCTCCCGCATAGCCTCCTGAAGGATTGGTAACCCATGAAAAACCTGAAACTTCAATGGGTAAATCAGAAAAGGCAGTATCCAAATTTATCGTTTTACCGATCGGCGTTTCTTTTTGCCAAGTAGAGAACCTTAGAGAAGCCTCATTCAAAGCAACTTTATCCCTTTCGATATCATAACCGATACCATCATAAAACCCATCTACACTTATAGAATCTGTATGCCATGAATCCGGCCCTTCATCAAAAGTATGGATCTTGCTATCCACGACCTGAATCTTTTCCAAAATATTAAATTCTCTGACCAAACTATCAGAGCAATTGGCAGATGAATTGAGATAAAGTTTTGCTCGATAGATTCCCCCTTCATCAAATACGACCTGAACTGAATCCAAGATAGCTGAATCAATACCTGCTCTTACTTCTTCGAAGAATTGAGTCCCATCCTCTTTTTCTATGGTGAAATTGAATTCTAAAAGTTCTTCCCAAGCAAAGTCATACAACTCCAATTTCCGTTCCCTAAACTCAAACAAAGTATTGTTTCCTTCAGTAATATTTTCCCATCTATATTCTGGCACAGGTATGATACCGATAGATTTTCCTTCCGTTTGTTGCCAAGCACAACCGGTCAGGTCTGAAGTCGCGTTAACCGTAATAAAAACGCCTTCAGAACCTAGATTGTAATCATCAGACGCCACTGAAACACTATTGGTATATTGATCAGGTACAATATCATTTCTGATGGACCATTGGAAGGTTGCTAAACTATCCTCCATATTACCAAGAGCAACATTGATTTCTAATAAATCGGCTACACAAGCCTTGTTGGTAATGACAAAACCATCACTGGTGGTTCCAAATCGAGGTTTGGGGTCAACCACGATTTCATGCTCCGCAAAATTGGTACAACCATAATCATCAGTATGTTCGAAAGTCACTATGTAAGTACTTGAAGGATCATAATCTTGGATGTCGTCGTCGGTTAAACTTAAACTTTTACGGGCATCTTTGGGCGTAAACTGGGCTGCAGCTTCTGAATCATCACTCAGACCTACAGATAATGTGTCTCTCCTATAATCCAGAATTTCAAAGTTTGAGTAGATCCCCCCTCCGCCGATACCGGCTCCGGTCTCTGATTTAATCCCAAGTAACTCAAAACTTCTTTCTTCAAACACGTCAAAATCTTCATTTAAACAGGTATTGAAGATGGTATCTATGATCTGATTATCAATCTTAAAGTCAATGGCTGGGTAGGGGTTAATTATGATATTTGTTACAGAATCTACGTTAATACAACCCTTGTTATCGGTAAACTCAAAATAGATATTTCGTGCAGTTGGCTTTCCTCCTACCCGCAAACGACGTTCAGCAGCTACCGTATCTATCAGATCATTATCAACGAGATGTAAAGAATCCAATAATAATTTCGCATAATTGGTTCCCATCTCTAATCCTGATCCCAACTGACTGAAATCATTGAAAATTGAATATCTACCTGTACCAGCTATCCCTGCTGAACTTGCACTAAAAACAATCTCATCTTCTTCCAAACAATAGGCTTGATCATCAATAATCCCCGTAAATGAAAGGTTTGGTAGACCGTTGATCCTTAATATAATCTCTGTGAAATTACTGCTACAGCCGTCAAAATTTTCGGCATCATTGATATCAGTGGTGATCGTTACTCTAAATCTAAAATCATTGGGTGATTCGGGCACCAGACTACTCAAATCTACATAGTTGACGACATTGAAAGCTTCACTGGTGTTGGTGTTCAAACGCGTATTGTCTTGATCATACCAAATCCACTCCAACGATCCACTGGATTGCTTCGCTGTATCTGGATTATCGATCACAAAATCTGGAATGATATCCCCTTCACAAATTTCATAAACGTAATAATTGTTTATCGCATTGTATAGCCCTGTGGTCACAGGATCAGTAGGTATTTCACTGACCTTCAGCTGCAAGGCTGTCACAAGAGATTCACATCCCGCAAAGCCTTCGTTATTGAGATTTATATCGGTCATTTGGGTCACCGTATAATCATAAAATCCAGCGGTTGCATTGTTGGTGTTTTGAGGCGTTAGGGTTTGACCTGCTGCCAATTGAACGCCCAAACTGTCATACCAGTTGTAAGTAATCTTGCTATCGAAAGAAGCCACAGAGAAGGTAGGTACCGTGCTGCCTTCACAAATGAATAAAGTTTGATCCAGTACCGCTGGAGCCACAGGAATGTCTCTGACATATATGGTCAATTCAAGGGGTGCTCCTTCACTCCCAAAAAATGGGTCTCCAGAAAATCCGCCATCGGGACTGACTTTCTTATTGCTTGCCTGAGTCACATAAAAAGTATAGGTACCGGGTTGCGCAGCACCGGACATATTGGCGGGTATTGTGAAATCATTGGCTACATCATCATTTCCCATCTCAATTGACAAAATTTGAGCACCACTGGCACTGACTGTAGTCAAGCGCTTAGTGGAATCTTGAGACAAAGCATCTGCTTCCGAGGCATACCAATAAAATAAGATGTCACCCGGATAACTCTCATCATAAGAGATCACATTAATAGCATCAATTATATCTCCCTCACAATAATACAAATTAACTTCTCCTGGATCTGAAGCATTGGCCGAAGATGCTTCGGCAGGCTCATCAGGGACATTGTATATATTGATTTTAAGTAATGTTCCATCGCTTTCAGAACCTACATACACATCACTCGGCTCGATATCCGTAGTTTGGGTAAGTAAGAAATAACGCGTCTCATTGGTAGTGATACCCCCAATCAACATTTCAGAAGCCGTAATGGTATCCCCATTTGCATCGGAAGTTGAAATAACACTCGTCGTACTTCTTGTCCCACTGGCATCTGAAAAATACCAAGTAAACTTTTGACCATTGGTCGTATGGGTGTAAAAAGTCTGGGCATAAAATTCTTCATTGCCATTCAATAATGCTGATTGATAAGAAAGCTCCAAAGGCTCGCCAATATTGTCACTGTTCTTATCAAAAAAGCTTTGATTATTTTGATAATCCATCACGCCTAGCAATGGGAAATCATCTACTGGATATACGGTGATATCAAGGGTTGCACGATCCACAATTTCAGTTTCACATCCTTCAAAAGTTGTGTTAGAAGCATTGGTAACCCGATTGAGCAAGTGGGTTACCTGACTGAGATAAATCTGAGTATTATACGTGTTGTCTACTTGATAATATAAACCCGAGAAGGTAGCAATAAATCCTTCACCCGGCGTAGCGATCTCTGCATAAGAAGTCGTTGCCGTAGTATTGGTCTGATCGAACATTTCATCTGCATCCTTTTTGGGATTTGTAGCATTTCGGTACCAACGATATTGGACATTAGCCAGACCCGGACTACCGATGGTATCTGTGGGTAATATTCTGGCATTGTAAGCCATCTCCCCGCTACTCACATTGATATCAGTCAGCATTCCTGTGGGCGTACCGGGTACACCATAAACAAAAATATCAATTTGCGTTAGGGCACTTTGACAACCTTCAGAAATTTGAGTATACGTAGCGTTGTGGTCTTCTCTGCGCGCCACATAAAAAGTATAGGTGCCGGCTGCGGGTGTATTGTCGCTGCCCGCACCCACCGAGGTAAATAATTCTGCCGCAGTGGCAGTCACATTTCCTATGGCGCTGATGGCCCCTTGACCATTATTGTCTTGAACGGTACCCGGCGCAGACATACCGTCAATCAAGGTAGTATCACTGGCATACCATTCATAAAAAGAAACGTCATCAATGATGGGCACTGCCACAAAATCATCAATCACGGCCGCGGCATTGGTCGCTGCAAATTTGAGTACCCCCGTTTTACTGGAGACTGTCGCATCATTGAACTCCTCAATGGTGTAGGTATAGGTCGTGGCGACTGTTTGATCCGAGGTAACAATCGTTCCGAGGATTTCAAAGTCCGCACTCAAACTATTTTTATAATATCTCACCTCAAGCGTGGTAGCAGTAGCTGAGGCAGATCCTGCTTTAAAAGAAATTTGATTGACTCGGGTCAAAGCTTCCGATTGAATGGTTCCACCTGCATTTATCAAAATATTTGAGCCTGTGAAACTGCCTCCCGAGCCCAATATCCATCGATTCGTTTTTAAGGTAGGATTAACAATAAAGTTATCCGAAATACCTCCAACCAACATATTCAAATCCTCTACCGTTTCCCCCTCACAATACTCATAAGCATAATAGCCTCCTGAAGCACCGCCAATGGTTTGCTCGTCCCCTTTTGAGGAAGCGGTTAAATCCAGTCGAGGGGCGTTGGGTATGTCGTGAATCACTATGGTCAAGGTCGCATAATCACTTTCACAGCCCGCGTAGGTACCACTGAGGATGTTAGTGGTTTGGGTCAAGTTAAAGATATAAGTCCCCGCGGGTGGGGTATTTGTACCAAACAAAATGAAAGAGGCTACATCTCGACCATTGGGTACGGTGATCTCCACGTCCTTAGCCGCTGAGGTACTCACATCGTCACTGTACCACCTAATCGTGGAGGGTAGGGCCGCATTCTCAGTCTCTACTTTGATGTTTTGAATGGTTTCACCAAAACAATATTCAACCAAGTAATTATCTGCAGAAATTTCATTGACCAACTTGTTGTCCACAGATTGGTTGGAAAGGTCTAGTTCAGGTTTGCCCTGACGCTTGAACAGAGTAAAGTCATGGGTCGTCGTATTGTCACATCCAAAATTGGTATTGGTCGGACCCGAAGTATTCAAAGGATCATTGGCATCTATGGAGGAGACGGTCAAGCGATACTTGATTTCATCTCGGTTGTTGGCCGCATCAGTGGAAGTCAATCCTATGGTCCCATCTGCAATGATCGCGGCAAAATTAATATTCGCTACAGCACTTCCGTCACTTGAAACTGTAATCGTTTTACTATTACCAAAATTAATCGCATCGGCAGGGCCAATGACCTCCAGTGTATAAGCCAAAGGATTGATGTCATTTTTAGTGGGTGCAGGCGCGCCCGCACTGAACAAGGTCATGTTAAAGTCAACAGATTGATTATTATTATCTGCATCCACATCACAATAATAAGATTCCAAAGGATTGTCACTGGTCGTGAACAAAGAAATGACTGGCAGCGGCGTAATGATGATTTCAGTACTACCGTCTACAAATTGAGCATTCGTCACATTATCTTCTAACGTTCGAACAATTGTAGCGGTATGCGTACCGTTGGCATTTACTACCAGTGAATTGGCAGCAGCCGCGGTATTAAAAGCATCATTCATATTGATACTATATATCTGATTATTTCTACTACCACTTACGTAAGTGACCCCTGGTCCGCTATAAGAGACCAAAGTGAATCCTGTAGGAATTCCTGCAGCTGGTTGGATAATATTAAAATTTCCATCATCAATACATTTGTTGATATATAAACTACTCGTTTTTGGGAAGTCCGTCTCCTCAAAAATCTGACTCTCATCCTTAACTACCTTAATGGTCTCTGTCACAGCAACCGAACATCCCGTAAAATCTTCTGTCAAGGTGTAAGTCAGTACCGTACCTGATCCAGAAGTCAATCCAACTGCATACGGAGTAAAGGATACCGAATCAACCACTGAATTAGCTACTCCGCCAATAATTCTCAAATATTGGACTCCTAAGCCCTCACCGCTGAAACTCCCTGTATAGGTACCATAAGCAGCTCCCCTATTTGAGTAAGGTTGAGCATTGTATGCCACCGATAATGAAGCATCTGAAGCAACTGGATTGGATTCCGTGATGGAACCAAAGTCCCCATAGATTGGCTGACCAATTATTTGCTCTTCAGAAAAGGTCAATCCATTTTTAGAAAAAATATCTGCAAATACCGGTCGATCGATGACTACTTTTACCGCCGCCTGATGGGTTGTAGAGCCCGGTAAATCCGTATTAACCGGTGCTTTACAACCATTCGCATCAGATACATCCAAATAATAATAAAAATCTTGGATAGTATAAGTTGATAAATTTCCTGTTGACGAAGTATTGGTTGGTGCGGTGGTACTTGGATTGGCATCTATTGAGGTATAGCTTACATCGTCTGTCCAGCTGAATGTATAACCACTGAAAGCTCCATTATTGGGATTTCCCAAGGTTATTTGATCTCCACTGCATACACTTGGATACGCACTAGAAGCGTCATTAGTAAAAGGATCATCATCAAAATCAAGACCTGCGATGGCTTCGGCATCTGGAGAATCATACACCACAGCCACTATTTGCACTGGCGCACTCTCACATCCCCGCGTATTGGTTTGGGTGACCCAGATATTCTGATTACCTGCTGATGTAGACTTTAAATGCGTCAAATCTATAAAACCAACGATGGCATCTCCGCTCACATCAAATGAAGTATTTTCTTTGACTTCGGTAGAGGGCGCAGCATTGGGGTCCGAACCACTGTACCATTTGACTGTATTGGCAGCAGCATCTCCAGCCGAAGGATCTGGATCTACGGTAATACTAAAGTCTGTAATATTATTATTAAGTGAAGAATAACTACCATCAAATAAATCGTTCTTACATATATCCAAATCAGTTAACAGTACTTGGCCATCCGTTGGAGATCCGCTAGTAATGGCAGTAAAAGGATCGACCCGTTCAACTTCTAAATCCAAAATATTAAATCCAAAAGTACTGACCCCATTTATTGTAGCAGTTCCTCCTGTTCTAGTCAATGTACCAAAGGCAGTCACATCTGAACCTGTATACTTAATTTTTAACCCTGTCACGATGGTTATTTTATCAATACCACTGGCATCTCCATCGTTGGTGTAAGTAATGGTGATGGTAGAAGATGCTACCACTGCTCCAGTGATTGTAATATCAGTTGATCCAGAAACCAGGCCAGCCGATATGATACTCGTTGCATCTGCCACTGTCTCAAACGCAAAGCCTGAACTTAAAGTAAAAATAAGAGTTCCTGCGTTTACAAAATCAGCAGCACTTGATTCACTGATCACTATCGGGTTTTGCAGGGCAATGTATTCATTATCTGCACAAGTCAGCATTCGTTCGGTATAATCAAAAGCAGTACCCCCATCAGCAATTTCATTTCCAGATAGGTCTATGATAGAACCTGCTCCCGCCTGACTATAAGTTGCCGATAATCCAGAAGCGCCAGCAGTTAAATTACTTTGATCTCCAGTGAAATTGAGATTGAGATGGGTCACGCTACTCGCTCCATAATCCGCATTGTCTAGCGTTACCGCTGAACCATCGTTTACTAATATCGAACCAAAGCCATCACCGCTACTGCCATCCGTGATATTTACGGGTTCACTGAAAGTCAATATTGCACGATCAATCAATTCATCCACTTGGGCATCTTGCCATCGAACATTAAGGATTACAGGCTTTACTGCGTCACTCCCAGATACCGTCTCGCCATTCAACATCTCATTACCTGAGGCATCCGTTATATCACCATCTCCTCCCACTGCGTAGGTAGGCCTGATCGTTAAAGAGGTATTATCTGCCGTTGTCCCATTAATGGTATAAACCAATGTGCTCGCAGTAGTTCCATAGGTGCCTGCAGTAATACTTGCTGTGCCTGTCGAGGCGGATAAAGTAATATCATTATCCGTACCCCCATCGGTGATCACTACCGACTCACTAAAAGTCAATGTCAAACGATCTACCGTGCCATCTGAATTAGCATCGCCTGTCACAGCTGATAATATCGCTGGCTTCGCTCCATCTGTTCCTGTTACCGTCTCGTTATTCGGCATCTCATTACCAGAGGGGTCCGTTATATTTCCTGCTCCACTCACTGCATAAGTAGGGGTGATCGTTAAGGAGGTATTATCTGCCGTAGCTCCACTGATCGTATAAACCAAAGAACTAGCCGTAGCTCCATAAGTGCCTGCAGTAATACTTGCTGTGCCTGTCGAGGCCGATAAAGTAATATCATTATCCGTCCCTCCATCTGTTATCACTACCGTCTCACTAAAGGTTAAGGTCAAGCGATCTATCCTACCATCTGAATCGTTGTCACTTGTCGAGGCTATTAATATCGCCGGCGCTGCCCCATCAATTCCTGATACCGTCTCACCGTCTGACATCTCATTACCAGAGGGATCCGTTATGTTTCCTGCTCCACTCACTGCATAGGTAGGTGTGATCGTTAAGGAAGTATTACCTGCAGTCGCTCCACTGATCGTATAAACCAAAGAACTGGCCGTAGCTCCATAACTCGCAGCACTGATACTTGCGGTGCCTGTCGAGGCCGATAAAGTAATATCATTATCCGTCCCTCCATCTGTTATCACTACCGACTCACTAAAGGTCAACGTCAAACGATCTACCGTACCGTCCTTATTATCATCACTTGTGGCCGCTGATACAATCACAGGTGCTGCCGCATCACTCACCGTAATAACACTACTCGTTGCTGCATGATTGGTGCCATCTGTCATGCTATTTGATGTGCCCTGATTGGTGTACTTTACCGTGGTGGTTCCTAAAACAGTTGTGTTTGCCGGAGATCCCGTCACCGTAATCTGAACGGTATTGCCGGAGAAAACTCCTGAGCCTACAGATAAAGTGTGGGGATTAGTTGGGAAGGTCCAGTCTCCAGATTCAAATGTAGAACTACTGATCTCCTCACTGTATACCGCATCAATACGATTCACAGTCCCATCCCCATTAGTGTCTTTGTAAGAAGCACTTAACAAAACAGGGACAATATCGTCACTCCCAGATACTGTCTCGCCATTCAACATCTCATTACCTGAGGCATCCGTTATATCACCATCTCCTCCCACTGCGTAGGTAGGCCTGAT
>ENA-OWPI01000320-OWPI01000320.1-marine-metagenome-genome-assembly--contig:-NODE-320-length-72114-cov-11.035690_pt1 | contig 72114 bp, 42 predicted proteins | sample MGYA00238138_ERZ651775 | MGnify/ENA primary metagenome ERZ651775 (study PRJEB26906, sample SAMN06265043) | marine metagenome | isolation source: Helgoland LTER site | place: Germany:Helgoland, sampling...
ATGTGATGTGTGCGAGAAAAGTTTTCGTGAATATGGTACTTTGACAAAGCACATGCGTATTCACACGAACGAGAGGCCGTATGAATGCGATGTGTGCGAGAAGCGTTTTCGTCAATCTAGTCATTTGAAAGTCCACATGCGTATTCACACGAACGAGAAAGCGTACGAGTGTGATGTGTGCGAGATGAAGTTTCGTCATTCTAATGCTTTGAAAGATCACATGCGTACGCACACGAAAGAGAAACCGTATGAATGCGATGTGTGCGAGAAGAGTTTTACGCAAGCTGGTACTTTGAAAAGGCACAAGCGTACTCAACATTAGCTCTCTTTCACAGTTCTCTGTAAACACATACATATACATCACATACTCAACGAATCAAACGAACTTTTACTCGCGCTTTTGCGTGTCTCGCGTTTTACATCACATTTTATATATATACTTTTTGGTTTCCCGAAAATTCCCCCAAACTGCATTACACGAGCGAGCGCGGAAAGAGAGAGAGAACAACGCTCTCAAAAATCATCTGAGTTTGAGAGAGACTTCACGAAGAAGAGCGTCGTGAATACTCGTCGTCGTCGTCGTCATCTTTCATCGTTTCATTAAACACAACGCAAAAGAGAAACATCAGAGAGAGATTTATTCCCCTCTGAGCGCTTTTGATTCCCCTAATAAGGAAAGAAAGAAAGAGATAACATGTTCTTCGGTGGTGGACGGTCGAACGAGAATGAGTATGAGTATTACTCTTCAGAATTAGACGATTCAGACGAAGAGTTCGAAGATGCGCTGGAAATTGCGCGGAGAACGCGACGAGAGATGATGCACAATCGAGCGCAATTTGAGCAGCGGATGCATCCTCAGCGAGAGGAGGAAAAGGAGTTTAATAGTAACGACGGACGACGACTGGGAGATGAAGAAGAAGAAAGAGAAGCGATGACGATGGAAAAGAGAGAAGCAAAGTTAAAATCCTGGGCCGGGGCGTTTAGCGCGTTCGACGACGACGAGGACGAAGGCGTTCGAAAACATCCGAAACCGCCGCCGTTTCCGTTACCGCGGGAGTTTGCGAGGCCGGAGTTTTTGAGAGAAGAGAGACGGGTGGATTTTGGCGCGGATGAATTGGAGTACGATGATAAAGGCCACGACGATTCAGACGACGACGAGAGGGTGAGGAGTCACGGGAAGGCGGCGACGCGTTCTGGTGGTCGTTTTCAGGCGGCGACGACGCCGATGTCGTCGATGCTCTCGATGCGAGCGAGTCCTTCGTCTTCGTCGAAGAAGAATGCGTCTTCTTCGTTATTGGTAGAATCTCTCGCGTCGCAATTGCGAGCGTGCGAGTTGAGAGCCGCGGACGCTTTGGAGGATGCCGAGAGAGAGTCCGAACAGGCGGCGAGATGTGAACGAGAGAATGAAAAGTTACGAGAGAAACTGAAACGGATGGAAGAGTCCGTGAAGGAGTTGCAAAAAGTGTGCGCGTTGGACCGACGGAAACGCGCGGAAGGCGAGGAGCGAGCGGCAGAGGCGAAAGCGAAGGAAGAGAGGATGAAATTAGACGTGCGCGAGGCGATTACTTTGTTGAGAGAACGGGAGAGAGAGATTGAGGAATTTGCAAAGATGGCGAAAGAGGCGGAGAGGAAGAAGAACGAGGCGAGGGAGCACGCGTTGACGATGCGGGCGAATTCGAGGAAGTTGGAGAGAGAAAACGCTCGATTACGAACAGCCGCGGCTGAGATGGAAGGAAGAATGGAACAGATTGTATCGATGAACGAACAGTCTGGAAGGTCGATTTCGGAAATTGTTAGGAGTAGTCCGATGAAAAGGCATCCTCAGCTCGCCGCTGATCGACGAGAAGAAGAAGACAAAGAAGAAGAAGAAGAAACGAAAAGAGCTACTACTGAGACGCATGCAACAGCAAAAACAACGCCAAACATTGCCGCCGGTACGAGAACCGACGCCGTCCGACTCCAATCTCCATCCTGGTCCTGGTTCCGCGACGCCACCGAAGACGCCTTGACGGTCTCGAAAACTCCCGTCGTCTCTCGACGAAACGGATCCGCCAAAAACGAAAACAAAACCGACGCCACCAAAGCCCCTCCATACGCGACCTCCGCCGACCTCCGCGCCAATAACCTCCTCCTCATCTCGCAAAACGAAAAAAACATCACCCTCCTCTCCTCCGAACGCGACCATCTCCTCCAACTCTTGGCCACGAAATTCTCAACCGGCGCGGGCAAATCCATGAAAGAACGAGAGCGGAAACTCGCCGTCGAAGACCGATTAAACCAAGTGGAGATGAGTTTGAAACAGGCGAAATTGAAAACGAAAACGCTCCGAGAAGAATGAATATATATATATATATATGTAGTACTCTGATTGACTCGTACTAAAAGATTGTATACTGTTGTAAAGTTCTCGTCGGTGATACGAGTGTGTGCATTTTGTTCATCAATTAAATTCCTCCCAAAAAGAAGCCTCGAGAAGCAATTTTCGTCATTAATTGGTTTTTGTGCGATCTCCTACAAATAACACTTTGAACAATACGAATAACAATGCGTCGTCTCTTCGGCCTCTCGCGATCGTTTTCCTACGTCACAACCTCGGTTTTGATCGCCTCTTTGATCGTCGCGCACGCTTTACTCACTCGCGAGCAATATTTCAGCGCGATGTTGTATCTCTCGACGTCGAAAATTTCCGTCGTGTCCTTGGCGAACGTCGCGTTCGCGTTGGCGTTTACCTTGGCGAAAGTTGTGAAAACCGTATTCCTGGGCGCGTTGCGAGAGAGCGAAGTCGAGCGGTTACACGAACGGACCAGAGAAGCCGTCATGGAGACGTGTTTGGCGATGACTATATTCAGAGAGGAATTCAACTTGAGATTTGTCTCCTTGTTCGCCTCTTTGTTGTTCTTGAAGGCGTTTCACGGTTTGTGCAAAGACCGAGCGGAACACATGGAAACGGCACCGCGAGTGCGAGCGATCGACAGATTTAGAATCACGAGCTTTATGGTGTGTTTGTTACTCGTGGACGTGGCGTTCGTGAAGTTTGCGATTGAACGCGTCGTCGCGAAAGGACCTTCGGTGGTGCTTTTGTTCGGGTTCGAGCACGTTATTTTGGCGAGTAAAATGTGCGTCGGGTTTGCGAAGTATTTCGTGACGATAGTGGATCGCGCGATGGATGGAAATTGGCAAGGGAAAGGCGCGTTCGTGTTTTATTTAGAGCTGTGCGCGGATTTGGTGCATTTGTGCGTGTACGTGGCGTTTTTTTCCATCATCTTCGCCTATTACGGGTTGCCGATACATTTGTTGAGGGACGTGTACGTGACGTTTAGACAGTTTAAAGATCGAGTGGCGGCATTTTTGAGGTACAGAAGAGTGACGGCGAATTTAGATTCGAGGTTTCCAGATGCGACTGGGGAGGATTTAGACTTAGCGCGAGGCGGCGAAGATACGTGCGTCGTGTGCAGAGAGAAGATGAAAACGTGCCAGACGCACGCGGACGGGAGTCAAACGCCGATGCCGAAACAAATGCGCGCGAAGAAATTGCCGTGTTCTCACGCGTTTCATTTGCACTGCTTGAGATCGTGGTTAGAGAGACAACAGGCGTGTCCAACGTGTCGCGCGTCGGTGTTGCCGGAGGAAGAGAGAGAGTTGGAGAGAAGACAGAGAGAGAGGGAGGAAGGGCGGTGGCAAAGGTTACCGCCGGAATTGCAGCCGGGGTACATTGCGCCGGAAGTGCAGGCGAGATTAGACGCGCAGACAGCAGAGGCGAGAAGGGAAAGAGAGGAGAGAGCGAGAAGGGAGAGAGGAGAGAATGGAGGCGTCGGGGTGACGGCGACCGAAGGAGGAGTACCGGGAGGAGGAACGGATGCGCCTTCTTCTTCGACGACAACGGCGGCAGTAGGTGCAGAAGCAGACGGAGAAGCGCAACGCGTTCGGGAGCAGCGATTAGAGCACCTCGAGCGTCGTTTAGGAGGCGAGCAACAACAACAACAACAAACGCCTTCAACGACTACTTCTTCTTCGAGGGAACCGGCGGGGGCGGCTACTGCCGTCGCTGCGTCGACGACGCGTACGCCCGCGCGCACACCACCATCGCCGAGATTTTTACAACAACAACATCAACAACAAACGAGAGCGACGCCGCCGCCGAACATGACGACACCAATCGCGCCTTCTCCTTTGGCAAATCTCAACCCGGGCGGCGAGTGGTGGACTCCCGGTACCGCCGCAATCAACGCGTCCTACCAAGCCGGCATCTCAGCCGCGGCGACGAACATGGCAAACGACGAATCGTCGCTGTCTGAAGAAGACATATCGGCGCGTCGCATGGCGCACGCCGCCGCCGCCGCCGTCGCTGCTGCCGCGCAACAAGCGCAAATGGCGTTCATGAGCGTCGCGCCGCTCGGTTTACTTCCTCCGGGATCAAACATCAACGGCGGTAGTAGCTACTTCCCGTTTCCGATCGATTCACAACACCAACAACAACCAATGCCGCTCACGCCGGAGCAATACGAGAAGGAGTACAACCGTCGTCAAGCGCAAATGGAGAAAAACGATCAAAACGCGAACGCGAAAATCTCCGCGTTGGAACAAAAAGTGAACGAGTTGATGCAAAAACTCGAAGACCAGCAGCAGCAGCAGCAGCAGCAGCGCCCGAACAAACCTTCACCTCCTTTGGAAGCGAAATTCGACCGAACCGCTGAAACGACGACGACGAATTCTCCTCCTCCGCCTTCTTCCTTATCTTCGCAACATCAACACGGGGAAGACACCAAAAAAATTGCCTTCCGACACTCTCGCTCGGCTTCGCCGTCCATCATAACCGCCGCGATGACCGCCAACGCCAACGCCGCCAACCCTACGGAGATCGAAGAAGAACAAGAAGAAGAAGAACGAAAAGAAGAACAAGAACAAGAGCAAGAGGACGAAGTTTCCCTCGCGCTTCGTTTGAGAAGAGAAAAGTGGTTGGCGCAGCAGCAATCGAAAGAAGAAGACGAAGAGCGATAAAGAGTAAAAATGTAATCAAAACACCCGTGTAATCTGCACTCAAAAGTCCCCACAAAAAACGTTGTTTCATTCACTTACCCTCACACACTTTTGTTGCGAGAGAGAAAGAGAGATTGAACGACTGATCCCCGCGAAAAAGCGCGCAGCAGAGAAGACTTACTAATAACAACATGTTTTTGTCTCTTTCTCTCTCCACGTGTTGTCCTCCTTCTTCGTCTTCTTCTCGTCATCCATTCGGAGGAGAATCGGCGGCGCAAATATGATTTCCACTTGAGACGTTCCTTTCTTCTTCTCTGCAAAGAAGATGTCCTCGAAAGATGTCCTCGAAAGAAAAAGGATAGAATCACTCGTTAAAGAAGGGTTCTTACCGATTCGAGCGCAGTTTTTGCGAGACCCGTCCTCCCCGGAAGAAGAGAACGTCGACGGACCGAAGAAACCGTTAGAAGGAGGAAAAGAAGGAGGAAAGGCGACGGTATTACAGAGCAACAAAAACGGCTTGCGACAAGGCACAAAGTCGCAAAAGCAACGAAAGAGAGAGAAATACCTTTCGATGAGGAATGATTTGTGTCATTTTGTGGCGGTTGGGAAGGAGTGCACGTTTCAATCGACCGGGTCGTGCGAACGCGCGCACGACGCGGAGAAGTATTTAGAGGCGAGAAAAGACTCTTGGTTCGGCGGCGGGAACCTCCCGGATGGGCGATGCTTTCTCGGCGGCGACGAAGACGAGGAAGACGTGAAGTGTCCGTACGAGAAGAAGATGAAAGATGTGAGATGTCCGTTTGGAGTTCGGTGTTATTTTTCCGATCGACACGAAAATAACGCGAAAGAGTCGAAAACGTTGCTCGAGTGGCGACGGAGCGAAGGCAGCGAAGAGTTCAACGCCATGGAGGACTGGTTGCAGAAAAAATTACGCGAGTCCACGTATCTTTTGCCAAGATCGACAAAGTATTTAGAGATGGTCGGGAATGATTTGCTGTGCGTGTCGAAAGCGAAGAAGAGGAAGATTACGGCGATAAATCGAAATAACAAAGACGACGACGCGAACGCGAACGAGAACGAGGAGAAAACGGTAAAGAAGAACGCGATCGATTTCAATAAAAAGTTAGTCTTGGCACCGTTAACGACGGTTGGACACGCGCCGTTTCGACGCATGTGCGTGAAGTTTGGGGCAGACGTTACGATATCGGAGATGGCGATGGCTTCAAACTTGTTAGCCGGCGATCGACGCGAGTGGGCGCTGGTGCGAAGACACGCGTGCGAATCGAGTGCGACGAATAAGTTTGGGGTCCAAATATGCGGCGGGTACCCCGATTTAGTCAGCCGATGCGTGGTGCGTTTGTTTTGTTTTGTTTTTCGTGTTGTTTGTTTGCGCGTGTACTACAATTAAGCGATATAACGAGCGGGGTGATGATTAAACCTTGGGACTTCTTTGGCAGCCGCAGCCCTAGTAGGCGCAAAGGAGGAAGCGCCGGGGAGTGTTCGCATTCTCTGGCTATTTTACAGCTCGTGAGTTCCCAGTGCTGTCTGACCGCTCGATCGATGCAGAGTAATATTGTACACCACCATCATCGTTGTCTTCAACAAACTTTGTTTACCATTTTTATTCTTCTTCTTCCAACAACAACAACAGGAACTGATTGAAAACGAAGTCCAATGCGACTTCATCGACATCAACATGGGATGTCCAATCGATGGCGTTTGCGCCAAAGGCGCCGGCTCAACTTTGCTCACGCAACTTAAAACCGGTAAGTTGGAGAAAATCATCGACGCGGCGAGCTCCTCGTTGCGTAAGATTCCGTTGACGATCAAAATTCGAATGGGTTACCACGATCGCAAGCAACAGTGGAACGCGCACGATATCGTCAATCGATGTTGCTCGGCGCCGTCTTCGACATCTCGAGATTCCCTCAACGCCGGTTGGCTCGGTAAAGTCGCTGCGGTGACGTTACACGGACGAACGCGCGCGCAACGCTATTCGCGCTTGGCGGACTGGGAATACATCGACGAGTGTGGGAAAATCGCTCAAACTGTTTCAAACGGCGTCGTCCCGCTCATCGGCAACGGCGACGTGTATACCTACGAAGATTACAACGCACACGTGGACTCTGGAAACGTCGCCACGTGCATGATTGGTCGAGGTGCAATTATCAAACCGTGGTTGTTCCAAGAGATTAAAGAGCAAAGGCACATCGACGTCTCTTCCTCGGAGCGTTTAGAGTACTTTGCGGAATTTTGTAACTACGGGTTCGAACATTGGGGTTCGGATTCCATCGGCGTCGAAAAGACGAGAACATTTCTATGCGAATGGATGAGTTACACGCACAGATACGTCCCGGTTGGTCTTTTGGAGCACGCGAGCGTACAAAAGATGCATTTGCGTCCGCAACGATATTTCGGTCGAAACGATATGGAAACTTTGTTGGCCTCGGATAAAGTCGAAGATTGGATTAAAGTCAGCGAAATGTTCCTCGGCAAACCGAAAGACGATTGGACGTTCGTTCCGAAACACAAATCAAACTCGTACGCAGCCATGAACAGTCACAGTATCACGTCTTGGGAAGAAGTCGACGCGCAAGGGTGAATAAAATAGGTACGTTCTTTGTCGTCTCGAATCTTTTCGTCTTCTCTCGCAAACGAAGATGCGCAAATGCGCGCTCGCGAGCACACGCTTACACACACACATCAACACACATACATTCTTGGTGATGATACACTTTTTTTGGAATTACCGTCCGACGTTGAGAAATGTTTTGCCTTTTGGAACGGCGGCCCTTCACAAAAACGATGAGCAGAAAAAATGGCTTCTGAAAGAATGCGATGGTGATGGTGATGTGTTGTTTGTGTATATGAAAATTCCCGCAAACGCGGGGCAAAGTGGTACTACGAGCGCGTTAAGCGTCGTCCTCAAATCGGATCGTCTCTCTCGAAAAATCGTCCTGATTCTCCTCCTTCTCCTTTCCTTACTCACGCTCTCTCGTTCTCGTTCCTTCTTCACAGATTAACAGATTAGAATAGAGACGCTCGCATACGCTTCGTGTTGTATTATTACGAATAGAAAGAAAGAAAACAGTTGAAACATCCTCACAAAAACATTAAATGAACGCGCGTAAAAATCATCACCTCTTTCCCCGCTGGTTGTTCTCCTCCGTCGTTTCCGTCGCGGAGTGTTCCTCCTCCTCCTTTGCTTCTGCCTTAAACGACGAGGAATCTTCTTCCAAACGCCTTGAACCGTCGTCATCGAAGAACAACATCGACACAAAAACGAAGAAAAATCTCCCCGCGAAAGTGGACGAGTTGAACGCAATTCACGCCAAGCAAGCGTTGCGAGAACTCTCCCTTCGACAAATCTCGCAAAACTACCAACCTACTCACGAGGAGAACAAAACGGTGCGCGATTTCGTGTATTCGTCCGTCTCGCGAGTTCTGTTCGCGTTCTCGATAACCGGAGTTTTTGGGTTCGCGAGCGTGGACGTGAAAAGCTTAAAAATGGGGACGAGTGGGAAGAGTACGTTTAAGAACGCGAGGAACGTATTTCGGGCGAGAGTGATGATTGGCCTCGCGACGGGGGTGTTAGGAGGCATGTTCGAACACAGGAGCGTGCAGTTTTATAAGAATTTATGCGTGAAGATTTTAGACGTGAAGGAAGGTGAGTCGAAGATGCCCGGAGAGTTGGCGCAGATATTGCGAGATTTGGATCCGCTCGGCGAGTTCGTGAAAGACCAGGAGAGGAAGAGAAATCGAGAGCGATTGAGCGGGTTTCGAGACGGGAGGGAGCGGATGACGAAGACGACGAGGACGACAACGACAGCAGCGACGGTGGCGGCAAGAGGAGCGCCCTCGTTCAAACGAGACGAAGAAGAAAACAAAGAAGAAGAAAAACAACATCATCATCATCAACGACGAGAACGAGAACACTTCGTCTCTCAAAAACAAACCTCTCCGTTCTTCTTCTCCGACGTTTTCGAAAGAGCCACCAAAGACGACGACGACGACGACGACGACAACGACGACGACCCATCGTTTTCGTCGTCCTCGTCGAAGCTTTTCCGATTCCTCGAATTCGGCGAATCCGCGGGAGACAAAGAAGAAGAAGAAGAAGAGCGAAGAAAACGGAACCAACACCGGCGCGAAGAAAACGAAGAAAACGAGAAGAGAAGAAGAATCAAAAGAATACACAGACGAAGAAGAGACAAACTCCGCCTGAAAGAATCTGAACGCAAGACAAGAATTAGAGAGATTGGCGCCGAGCGGAGACGGCAAACGCCCGGATTGGAATTGTTTACGTAAACCGCCGAAACGCTCGCCTTTGCTCCATCGAAGAGCGCTCTGCTCCATAAAAAAATGTACTCCACGACACACTTTCACGCGCAACACGCGCACCAACGCATCGTCGCGGCCACATCTAATCGGCGGCAACGGTGTCCTCCCACGCGTGGGTTTTCCCCTTCTTCTTCTTCTTCTTCTTCGAGAGGAAGAGAAAACGAGTGCAACAGGACGACGACGAGAAAGAATTCCAATCGAAGCCGCTTCGGGAAACGATCGTCGAGCTTTGCCTCTTCTTCTTCTTCTCAAAGGAGCGACGACGCGTTACGCGCGTTTCTTTGTCGCAGCAGCACTTCTGACGACGACGACGTAAACAATAGTAAGAATACTTTTAACGACGATGCCATTTCTGCATCGTTACCTCTGAACGAGTTGAAACCCGGGGAGAAACAAAGCAGAGCGAGCACTATTCACAGGAGGAGCGAATTCGTCCAGATTTCATCGAACAAAGCGAAGACGATAAATCCGCCGGAGAATTTGTCCAAACTCCAACTTTTCGGCCGGAAATATTGGCCGTTGCTGGCGACTTTGGAGCTCTTAGCGCTCATCGGTGCCTCTCTGAACGGCGTGCTCAGTCGCAAACGCAGACAAGAGATTGAACGATTGAACGTTCAGATGCGCGCGATCATGCAACGCGTCGAGGACGAACGGTTCGAGAGGCACAATAAGAAGACTTCTTCGACGACTTCGAGCAGCCCGGCGATGGTATTGATTGGAAAAGCGAAATCGGCGTACGCGAACGGAGAATACGAATCGGCGATCGGTTTGTTCAACGACGCCGTCGAGGCGGCGGATGGCGGCGCGTTTAGTAGCGCGGACGAGGAAGATAAAATCGAAGAGTCGCTCTCCGCGCGAAAAGGTTTGGCGACGGCGTACCAGGCGTCGGGTGATTTAACCAAAGCCGCGGCGACGCTCGAGAACGCGCTACTCGTCGCCAGAGATAGCACCGTTTTCGGCATGCTCGGAGACGTGTACACCGACATGGGCGAATTAGCCAAAGCTGGAGAGATGTACGATAAGTGCTTGGAAGCCATGGATTGACGATTCGTAAAAGTTAAGATGGATACTATGTTAAGAGTATAGTCTTTTAAAATGAATAAATATGGCATGTCCTTAATAATACCGTTTTCTCGGACTATGATGCTCACTTGCCCTTTTCTGGCTTCTGATTCTTTCCTCTCTTCTTCGGGCAGTCATAATAGTCTTTTTCTCTACATCACCGCAGCGAAGGCGCCAACAAAAGCGAAGAGCGCGACGGCGTGACCAAAAATGGTGGCGCCCGAACTCGCCGGAGGCGTTACAACGGTGTGCGCAGTACCATCCGGGGCGATGTACGATTGTGTCGTCATTTCCGCTTTTGCCGGCGCGGTGAGAGTTTTCACCTCTTCCGCGTAATCCATCATTGTCTGCGCGTAATTCATGTAAGAATCAACTCCGGTGACCTCGCCAAACGTCAAGTATCCGTCTTTGCCAGCGGCGATGTAGTTGTTCGTACCAACAACGTACGTTTTGGTTATGTCGATGGCGGCCCAGGATCCTGCGAGACGCGAGTTAATTTCCACGTTCGACACGCGGAAACCCTTTGTCTTGTTCATGTCGACGTCCATGCGCAGTCCCGCGACGTAGGGGTACGCGCCCGTGGACCCGCCAAAAAGCGCATTATCGAGGGCGTCTTCCATAAGCGCGATGATCTGTGTACCGGTCATATCCATCGTCACAATGGTGTTGCTGTAAGGAAGCATTGAAAACGCGTCATCTTTCGTGAAGTCACCAGCACTAATGTCCTGCCTGCATCCTCCACCGTTCTGAACGCAAATATCGGCGTTCTTCGTGCGGTGAAGGAACCCTTTTGCGACGAGCTGGCACGCCGCTCCGCCGTGTTCATACGACGCCGACGTTTCACATAACGTAGAGCGTCCTTGACCGGGAATGCGTTCGAAGCAGATATTTTCGGGCACGTCCGCAATCTTTTGCGTCTTGAGTACGTCCACTTGCGTTTTGTACGTCTCGAACGACGCCGCAGTAGCGGCGTCAGCAGTAACAGCGTGCCAGTTGTCGAGCGTATCGAGGTGAGAAACCATGGCGGTTTTTTTCGCGTCGTCGAAGGCTTCGGTGTAGTCCTCTCCCGCGGCATCGACGAGATTTTGGAGGAATGAAGTCGAGTCATATACAAACTGGGGCTTACCAGAGCAGCTCGTGACATCGCCGTTCGCATCGAAGTCTACTCGAAGCTTCCCAAAGGTTTTTGAGTACTCCCAAGATTGCACGACGCAAACCTTCTTACCGCTTCCATTCGTTAATTCAGCGGGAAATGCGGCGTGTGGAGTGGCAAACCCCATCAAATCAGAAGCGTCGCCAAGGAGTTCATGTTGGTCACCGCCAACGATGACGTCGACGTTGTTCAGCGTCGCCATCCAACTTACGTCGTACGCGTAGCCGATATGTGTAAGCAGAATGATCTTATCGACGCCAGAAGCAACGAGCGCATCAATCTCAGCCTGTGCCGCCGTCTTCTCATCCTCGACGGTCGTACCTGCATCGGGGAAGGAAGATTCCATCGTTTTTCTCTTGATGGTCACGCCAACGACGCCGACGCTCTCTCCCCCTAGAGTGAAGACGTGCGACTTGGCGTACTTGGTTTGCAGAGGAGAGGAGGCCCCAGCGACAACGTTCGCGCTGAGTACTTTGGTTCCAGTCGCGCACACAGCCGCATCGCTCAAATTATCGATGAAAGTGGCGAGGTTCTGGTCACCGTCGTCAAACTCGTGATTACCGATGACCATAGCATGGAAGCACGCGTGTTGCATCATTTTCGCGTCAGCTGTGCCTTTGAACCACGAATAGTACGCACCGCCCGTCAAGACATCTCCCGCGTGGAGTTTGATCACGGATTGTCCGGCAGCTTCTTCCGAGGTCGTCAACGCCGACATCCCGGCAACGGTCATCGGAAATCCGCCGAGCTTTACGTTCACCGATTCGCCCGTGACGGCTTTCGTGGTGGCGTCAGAGACGGTCAAATCGTGATTATCCGCATCGAGATTGGAGTGATGATCGTTCATGGAGAGAATCGTGAGTTTGAGCGCGCCGGCGTCGGCTTTGAGCACAGCCGCGGTGCTGACCAAAATCGTCGCGAGGGCAGATTTCATCATCATTTTCTGTGATAGAGAGAGCGCGTCAGTCATCATAGCAGCGTGAGTGACGTTGTGGTTCGTCACTTTTCATACTGTTGTTCGAAAGGTCTCGTCGTCCAAAAACAAAGGCATCAAAAAGAAGAACAAAAAGGAGAATATTCCCGGCACCGACAATGAGAAACCGCATCCGGCACTCTCGTCGACGAGCGTGGTAGTAAAAACAACGATATCATTCGCGTCGCCGCCTGATAAAGCTTTCATCTGACACATCCTCCTCGTCATCGTCGCGCTCTCCTTCGTTTTCAAAGCGTTCGCCCTCGACTCGAGAATATTCCCGGCACCGAGAACAACTTCTGAGCACCCTCTTTTTCTTTTATATTCTCCTCTTCTACTTCTCGAACAGACGCGCGCGTTTGTCCTCCGTTTTGAGGAAGGCTTTTGGTGTCAAAGCGAGACGACGAAAAAGCGCGATATCGCGGCGTTGCGGTCTTCGTCTGGAATGCTTAGCATTCGAAGAAGGACGCGCTGCGCGCGGCATCATCGCGCGCGCTCTTGGCTCGGGAATAACCATCAGAATAAAAAAGTTCCTCCCCTTTGAGAGAGAGATATAAAAAGAAGAAGCACAACAAACCATCAAAGAGAGCGCGCGACGAGAGAAGAGAAAAGCGACCACGAAGAAAGGGAACGACGACAGAAGACGCACCGAGTGAGAGAATCGAGCGTTTGTCGAGAGATCTTAAACTGGTTCTCGTCCGCAACGGTGTCGTCGGTGTGGAATAACGTTTTTTATTCTTTTCTGTCAAATAGTGCAAAAAGTGCAAAAAGTGTTGGAAAGAATAAAACGAGAGCACTGCTTTTCGACGTCGACGCTTTGGCGATCGCAGCGTCGATATTGGAAAAGCGAATAATAAATCGACCAAGTACTACGGTCTCTCCTCCGAATGCGTGCATCAACGCGTATCGGCATTCTAAACGCGGCAAAAATGCACTCGCGCGTTTCGTCGTGAGCGGACGCGAAAGGAAGATTTAGTATTCCCTCTGTTCACATGTAATGCAGACAAAAAAATTAATGATCCGCAAAAACGAAAAAACAGTAATAAAAACAAAGTGAAAAAAAGGTAGTTTTTCGAGAAGATATGTTCGAGACACCGCAGCCACAAGAACGTTGTACGCGATGAAATATCTGCTTCGTATCTTCTTTTCCGTGCCGTTGACTCTTTACTTTGAGAGCCTTCGTTGCGGGTGGATCTTCACTTAAAAAGAGAGAGTATATACTACCACGACTCTTTGCGAAGAGTGCTTTAAAAGCGAACTCGCGTTTGTCTCAAACCCACGAACGCGAGGAGAAGACTCTCTCACAACGCGACGACGATACTAACGACGCGTGCTCTCGCTTTTCTTCTCGCGCGAATTTGAATCCAAAGCAGAAATCAATTTGAACAAGAAAGGATATTTTTCCCGTTGATTTTTCCCCAATAGACGCGCTTGGTGTTTCTTAGAAAATGGCGACGAATGCATCGATGATGCTCTCGTCGACGACCGCGATGAGAAAGAACACTAACGCGGTGATGCACTCGTCGAGTCGCTCGGCGATGAGCGTCGCGTGCTCGACGTCAAAGTCCTCGAGAGCCTTTCAGAAGAAAATGAATTATGCGCCCACGTCGCCTTCGGGAGGAGTGCCTTTGAGGAGGCGGAGGACGATGCGAACGAACGCGCTCGCGAGGGGACCGGGAGGAGGAGATTTTTTTGAAGAAGAGGAAAAGAAGTACGAGAACAACCAGCAGGAGATGAGCAGTGCGAGCAGTAGTACCAACAACGGGTCGTCGTCGTCGTCGTCGTCGTCGTCGTCCAAGGCTTCTTCTTCGTCGAGTCACGTCGACGCCGGCGCGAAGAACGAGTTGGATCCGGAGATGGACTTGCCGCGGAGAAACAACAACAAGGACCACGCGGCGGCTTCGTCGTCGTCGTCTTCGTTCGCGCGGGAACAGCAGCCGACGAAGAAGGAGAGTGCTTCGCGCGACTCGAAGAAGAAGAAAGTGCCCCCAGCAGCGACGAAGAAGAAAAGTAATGATACTAATAAGAACAACAACAACAACAACAACAACAACGCGACGAGAACAATGACGACGAAAGAGAACGCGACGATCAGTAACAGCTCCGTGCCGAAGAGGAGCGCGAAGAAGAGCAGCGGCGCGATTACCGCGACGACGATGGCGACTGCGAATAATAATAATACTACTAATAATAATAATACCAAAACGAAAGAGGAGGGAGAAGAGACGTGTTCGTCGAAGAAGGAGGAAGAAGACGTGGAAGAAGATGAAGATCAAGCCCCGAAACACGAGACCACGATACTCTCTAAAGAACAATTCGAAACGCAAAAGAAACGATTGGAGCTTTTAATCGAAGAGAAAGAGTGGGCGGTGGAAGAGGCGAGAGATAACGCGGCAAGATCTTCTGTGAAGTTACAACGCGTCTTGGATTACGTCAACGCGGTGGAAGCGTATAAAGAGTTATGCTCGTCGAGAGTGCCGGATACGGTTTCTGATTTTCTTGGGAACTATGTGAACGTTTTGTGTTTGCCGAAACACGCGAAAGGCTACGACGAGGCGCTTTCGTTTCTCGGCATAGACTTTGAAGATTTGGACGAAGATGACTTGGAAATCACGCATGAAGATTTTTTGAGAGAGACGGAACATTACATGCGCATCGAAGAGAGATACGATTCGGAACGGAAAGAGACTGGTGGGAGCTTTGAAGACGAAGGAGAGTACTACGAAGACGACGAAGAAGAGTACTACGAAGACGACGAGGATTTGTTGGAAGCTTTATTAGGCGGCGACGCGAATTACATCGCCGAGATGAAGCTTCCGCTCGAACTCCACCTCGCACAAGACATCGACGGAAATTGGCGATGGTTAGAAGATGATCTCGGGAGAGTTTTGAAAAGGAAACCTGAGGGCGATTTTATCTTTCGTCTCATGTCTTTTGAAGATTTAATGAACGAAGGTTTGAACGTCAACTGCTTGCGAGAGGAAGTCGATCCGAACGAACTGATTGATTTCTCAAAGTGTAGGTCGTTCGATGACGCGAGACGAGCGATGAAAGAAGCCACCGAGGCGTTGCGAAACATGGAAGCCGATGGGTGGGTGGTTGAAAAGAGCTTCTCGGCCACCGCGGCGAGTTTTGGCGCTTCCTCCTCCGGAGATTCCACCGATTCGGTCTTTGACATCAGAGAAGAAAGCAGCGGACGACACTTGTGCATGACGAAAGAGTTGAGACCGTTGAGAACTATGTCGCACGTGGATGGATTACATCCGGAAGAAGACGAGAAGTGCGAACGAGAAATTCACCGCGAAGAAGCTGCCGGAGCGATGGCGAGAGATGCTTTCGACAGCTTTGACGACAACGAATAATAATAAAAACGAATATTGATTTTTTTTTCTTACGAATGAAAGCGAGCGAATCACTTGAACTACCTCCAGTACATCTAATGAACTACAATCTATAATATCTAATACCTGACTCTAAACTTGAGCAAAAAGTACGCGATGGCTAAATACGCGCACGCTAACGAGGCCAATGCGACCACGTGCACTCGCATCTCACTTCTCGTGGACCCGAAGGAGAAGAAATCCAAGACTTCTTTACCGGAAACCGGAACGCGTACGTCGCCGCCGCCAGACGACGGAGAAGATTTCTTGGATGGATCACTTTCGACCAGTTTCGGCGTAAAATAAAAAGTTCCCGCGTCTAAGAATTCGCCAATCATCATAGACTGAAAACCGTGGTTAATAAAGCTTAATCTCGTCAAGATTTTAACCAAGATGTGGCGATTGCCACTCCCGTCCGCCGCTTTCGCTCGCGGTTGTTCCTCGTTGAGTAGAAACCCGCCGCACACTACGTTCACGAGCAATAACAGCATACCGACGACATTTGCGGACGCATTGGATGGTGTTGCGATGGACACGCAAGTACATAACGCCGAAGCCGTGATGTTTGTCAACACGCACACGAACGTAAAGTTTACAAACGAGAAAAAATTCAAGTGTAAACCGACGCAGAAATACGTGGCGAGAGAGAAGAACAAAGGCGGAATGGCCCGAACGACAATCACATCGAAAGCGATTTGACTAACGAAATAACCATCCACGCCGTACGCACCGGCGAGAATCTCGCGCCTGGACAATAAGTCGTCCTCTCTCCACACGGGGAGGGAGGAGAGTGACATAAGCGTAAGGAATAGAAGGATGAAGAAACAACATCCCATTCGATTCTGCACGCCGCCGGTGTCTCGACCGCACTGATAGAATATTGCACCGAGCGCAATGGCTGTGAAAAGCGTCGCGATGAAGTGCGTGGCAATCAAAAATGGGTGCCGAGTGGCGTTTTTGCGCAAACGTGCGAGGAGTTGCTGAATCTGAACCTTCATCGGCGCGAGACATTTCTTTGCCGAGGAACAAGCACTACCGCTACCTTTTGTTTTGTTTCCTCGTTCTTCGTCATCAGCGCCGTCATTTCCCACGACTGCATCCGACGACGCTTCCATAGCGAGCATTTCTATCGTGTTTTCGTTGAGCGTGAAGATGTCTGAAACCGCAAAGTCTCTGCACACGCGCGACGTCGTTTCTTTGGATGATTTGATGACAACGTCCAATATAAAGTCTGCAACGTGCACGTCTCGCGGTCGAGGCGGTACGTACGCCAAAGACTCAAAGAATCCTTTCGCTGATACTGAAGGGCCACTATATACAACAGATCCAACGCTCGAAAGAATCAAAATGCGGTCCAACAAACGAAAGATGTCCGGACGAGGCTGGTGAATAGACAACAAAACAGTCACGCCGTGGCGAGAGCCGAGTTTGGACAAAATGTCAACAACCTTCGCCGCGTTCGTCGAGTCCAACCCAGTCGTAGGCTCGTCCAGAAACATTATGCCCGGAGACATGAGAAGCTCAGTCGCGATGGAGACGCGACGCTTCTCGCCACCAGACAGACCGCGAGAAAACTGGTCGCCAATCAGAGAGTCTGCAAGTTTCTCGATGCCTAAGTCGCGCATGGTTTGGCCAACGCGACGACGGAGAGCGTTCGTAGACGTACCGATCGGCATACGAAGCGTCGCGTGGAACAACAAGTGCTCCCAAACTGTACTTGTGCCTGGTAAAACGTCGTCTTGGGTCACGTATCCGCTCATCTCTCGTCTCTCGGTACTCGTTGTCTCTGCGCCGTTGATTCGGATTTTCCCTCCGACGGTGAAGTTCTTCTGATGCTCTGCGCTTCTGCCAGCTAAAATATCCAATAACGTCGATTTTCCTGCACCCGATGGACCTAATATTGCAAAGGCACTTTTCGCGTTATCTTCAAAAGCGGCGCCACGCATCGACTGCGAAAAGCCTAAACGTCCACCGCCGGCTATGCCGGTTATACCTCGAAGAATGACTTTACGTCTCTGCTTCCCCCGTGTCCAAACTTTCACTTCGCACGTGACGCGACTGAAGGAGAACGCCGGCGATGGCTTTGGCTCGTCGTCGATAACTAGTGATGATGTTAATGGCGTGAATGCACTGTCATCGTCATTGTTAATCGACAGAAGATGCTCGCTCAAACCTTCTCCCTCTTCTTCTCCTTCTTTATCGTGTGCATCTTCAAATTCAGAAGCCGTAGTTTCAGACGTTCTTCGCGCATTCGCGGACAAGTTTTCATCACCCGAAACGAGCGAATCCGTTCGCGCGTGCTGAACATGATTGTCTGCATCGACAAATATAGAAGAAGAAGAAACGGAACCCGGTGCTTCCTCGCTTTCATCTTGTCGCCACTCGTCCATGGCGGCATCGAGCAACGCTGCGCGCTCGCTACCTCCTGGCGATAAACTTTCAATTACCCGTCTCGCGAGCAAATCGTTATTTGTACCATCTAAATCTCCAGCAGATGATGTCGAGGGAGAAAGTGTCGACGATGCAATTATTCCAAAACATGTTCTCAACCGCGAGAGAAAAGAAGAGCTTTTAATACTCTTCTTCCTGCCGCCGTCGCCTCCGCCGCTCGCAAAATCTGAGCGCTTCAAGACGAAGAAACTCACCGATGCGAACAAAACTGCTTCTCCGCACAACCAAACGACATCGTTTACGACTAGGCTTGGATGAAATCCAAAAGTAAAAAGCACCTTCTCGCCCGGCACGGGAACTTCATTCGGAAGTTTTGTAGAATTTGTGTCGTCGTCGTTACTCCAGGATTCCGTGAGCGTGAACGTCTTTGGATTTGAAGCAAACTCGTTAACCACGAGCGCTTCATAGCCCCGAGAAATGAAGCTCGCTGCAGCGAGCCATCGAAATGAACTTGGAATTTCATCTTTGTTAAGCAAAAATCCACCAAATAAGATGGATGTTAGAAAACATAAGCTGGCGACAGCGTTGGCGTCCGCGACTCGTCGGCTGCACACGCCGATTGCCATGCAAAGACACGTCGCAACAATATTCGTCAAGATGAGCACAACGACAAAAGCGAGTAAATTCAACTCCCCGCCTTCGTTCAAACCGATCATACCGTACGTGATAAAGCCAAACAAAAACGGCGGAACGACACGCATTGGCAAGATGTCAAACAAGACAGTTGAAACAAAGTACGCGTTCGTTCCGTACACTCGATTCGCTCGTTCTCGAATAAAGAGGAGGCGGTCTTCTTTCCACACTGGAAGTGAAGAAAGCGACATGAGCGTGAGAAAGATGAGAATGAAGAACAACGCGCCCATCCTATTTTGAATGCCGCCTTGATTCAACGCCGCATTTTTGAAAATCAAGCCAACGCCAAGCGCCGCGAGAAAAGTTGCCATTACGTGCACGTAAATAAGAAACGGATGACGATACATGCGCCTGACGTATCGACCACACAACCAACGACACTGCTTCGAGAACGGAGCTGCATATTTGTTTCTCGTATTGACAATTTCTGCTTCATTTGAGACCTCTTGACCAAATTCAGCCATGAGCGCGCGCTGACGCTCTTCGTTTTCAATCGCAATCTCTGATTTTAGAAAATCGACGGAGACTTTCGCGACAATCTTTTCCGGCGAGTTGATGACAACGTCCAATATAAAGTCTGCAACGTGCACGTCTCGCGGTCGAGGCGGTACGTACGCCAAAGACTCAAAGAATCCTTTCGCTGATACTGAAGGGCCACTATATACAACAGATCCAACGCTCGAAAGAATCAAAATGCGGTCCAACAAACGAAAGATGTCCGGACGAGGCTGGTGAATAGACAACAAAACAGTCACGCCGTGGCGAGAGCCGAGTTTGGACAAAATGTCAACAACCTTCGCCGCGTTCGTCGAGTCCAACCCAGTCGTAGGCTCGTCCAGAAACATTATGCCCGGAGACATGAGAAGCTCAGTCGCGATGGAGACGCGACGCTTCTCGCCACCAGACAGACCGCGAGAAAACTGGTCGCCAATCAGAGAGTCTGCAAGTTTCTCGATGCCTAAGTCGCGCATGGTTTGGCCAACGCGACGACGGAGAGCGTTCGTAGACGTACCGATCGGCATACGAAGCGTCGCGTGGAACAACAAGTGCTCCCAAACTGTACTTGTGCCTGGCAAAACGTCATCTTGGGTCACGCACGCGCTCGCAGCACGTAAACCAACGTTTGAGGCAACTTGTCCGTCTAAATATATCGCGCCTCGAACGTTTCTATCTGGTGGCGTGCGTCCTGCGAGTGTGTCGATGAGTGTTGATTTACCCGCGCCGCTCGGTCCCAAAACGGCAAACACGCCTCCCGGACCAGCCATACCAGAAACGTCCCTTAAAATGTGTTTCGTGCTTTTTTTCCTATCGTTTTTAACGCTCGCGTCGACAAAAAGATGTCGCCATGAAAGTACCATCATATCTTTCGACGATCTTTGTGGTATTTGCGTCGATAACGACGACGTTCGTCTACTCCTCTTCCTCCTCGCGGGATTTTTCTTGGTCTTCTTTTCCTCGCCGTTCTCTTCTTCAAAACTTTCGTTGTCGTTGCTAACATCGTCATCGCCATCCGCATCACTACTCGACGACGATGATGATGACTCATTATTCACAGAGCTATACCCGTCGTCGGAATACGCCGCGGAGTCATTCAAGAGCGCTTCTGTGTTCAAATCTTCATCTCGGACAACAACGTCCGATTCTTCCTCGTCTTCTTCGTTATATCTTTGCTTCCGCTCCCAAAGGACGTACATCACCATCCCAGCTATTATTACGGACACGAACAACAACATAAACGCTCGCGTCAACGCATCGCCCGTCCAATATACTGGCACCGTTTCCTCCAACGAACACCAATTTTCTTTCGCCATCGTCTGCTCTTCGTACACGCAATTACCTACCCTACAAGTTACCGCCAGCGTTGGAATTACTCCCGGTTGCGTCCAATAACACACGTTACTGCCGTCGCTTGTTTTTGTCGCATTAATATCGCACCAAAATTGCATCCCGCGATCACTCACCGGTGTCACGAGTGGGTTGCAGGGATGTTGCCAAAAAAGCGTATCGGTAGAGTTGTCCGTTTCGTTCGTCCCACACTTCATGGCGGTTCTACCAGGACACTTCTCGACATCGGACGGAGGACACGCCGATTTCCCAGCCGTACAATCATACAACACGCACGTGTGATCGCTCGGATACGGTGCTCTGCATTTCTCCACGCTGTACGTGCACTTTGTAAAATTTGCGTCCCATACCGCCGCAGAGGCGAATTTGTATTTCCACTCCGGATAATTACCGTTATCTTGCGTAGGCATACCACCGTACGCGCGCACGTTGATCTCAACTTCTCGGCTGTTATCACCGTTACTATTCGTTCCACTTCTAATACTATCACTCGCCCTCATTCCTATTCTCGCCGCTTCTTCGAAAGACGACGACACCCCTACTTTCAACTCCTCCTCCTCCCTCTCCTTCATTCCGCTCGCCGCGACCACGTGAAACAAAAACGACTGATCCTTCTGAAACATACAATACGGATCCGTCTTGGCATCTCCTCCGCATTGACACGAAAACACCTTCCCGGCTTCAAAGCTCGCCTCGGGAACTAATCGGTTTTGATCCGCGTCCAAATTTTTCGTCCTCCTCGGTATCGACAATTCCTCCGTCGTCGGTAAAAAACAATCCTTCGTGCATCCAATCGGGTTCCGTTTTTTCCCGTTTACCACGATAGACGGACACGAATTGGACACATCGCACACGGAGCAATCCACACCGGACCATCCGAGCGGGCATTTGTCTTCTTCGTCGTCACTCTCGCCCTCGTCGTCTTCGCCCGCAAAAGCTCTAGCAGAGAGACCACTTCCACTAATTCTGTTACGAAAACGCGTGTCAGCACTCCCGCCAAAGTTACCCCTTTCCGCGACGCAATGCGCGCAATTTTCCGGATGCGAGCTGTTTACGCTGTATAAAATCGTCTGAAATTTGCACGGTGGATCAAAGTCGCGCATGGCGTTGAAACATTGCTTCTTGATGTCTTCTTTTGAGTATAATTGAATTGAAGAATCTCCCGAAACGAATGCATTCATCTCCGTCGAAGTCGTCATCACCACGACGCAGGAGAAGAGAAACAAGATGAAACCTTGGCACGACAGTATCATCGAAAATGTTTGAGACGCGCCAAGAAGAACCACGAGTCGCGAGACTTTCCTTTACTCCGCAGTCGGTAAAAAGTCGTCCTCGAAAGTGAATTTTATATTCTTTTTCCCAAATTCTGACGAGAAAATGAAGCGACTGCCCTTTAGAAAGAAAGAGAGATGCGAAGAGCGCTCAGATACAAAACAGCTATAATAGTATTATAATCTCTCTCACACACTAAGAATCAAAGTTACATCCTTTGATGCAGTGCAAATTCACGCTTTTATCGACCATGGCGACGGGCTCGAAGACGATGTATGCGGTCGCTTGACCGCCTCCGGTATCGTCGGTCCAACAGTCTGGAACGACCGGCGCGGCGTCCACGGCCATCGCTTCGCTCGTTTTTACCCACTTGTAGAGACTTTTTGGAGGTTTGCCGCCGACAAACTGTCCTTCGGTTTTCGATTTGAACGGTTTGACGAATCGCTCGTCCAACGTTTCCCAACTGCCGTAGAGTTTTTCCACTTGCTCGCGTTGCAACCGCTTGGCCAACTCGTGCGCTCTTTTATCGAACGTCGTCGCGTGCTCTACTTTCGCCTTTACCTCCGGGTCCCACTCTCGTTTGTGCTTTCCTGAATTTGATTTTTTATACTGCGGATATCGAACACCAGCCGTGCGGCTTTGCGTCAACAAAAAGTGGTCAAAGTTATCCGTCGTGCCGACGATATCGAACCATTTGAGAACTTTCTCAAACTGCTCGTAATCGCTCTCGGTGATTTCGCACTCCTTACTTATTGGCCGCGCGTGCGTCCTCACCGGTTTATTCGTCGCATCCATCCACTCCGTCTCGTATCCAGGTTCTCTCAAATTACTCGTACATTTATTCCCCAAAATCTCTCTCACTTGTCCGTTTGTCGCTCTCCCGCTCGCCACGTAATCGCCGATATCGTATCCCCAACTTTCCTTCCCGACAACCCCTGGCCACATCTTTTTCGTCTCTCCCGGATCTTGCTCTTGCTGCTTCCTAATGTAATACTCGTAAAACGATAACGTTTGACTCGTCGGTTCGCGAATTAACACCGAAGTTGTGATCTCGCATCCGTACCCCGACCCTTCGCCGAATTCTTTCTTCAAACCGTCGATATCCGGCATAATCCGCGTCTGGAAATGTTGCGCCGGCCAATTCGACGGCCAGTTCCCTCTCAACTCCACAAGCGTCCGAGGTCCAACCGAGCGTTCTCCTGACTTAAATTTCTCGGCTGCGGCTTTCCATCTTTGTAATAAATCCGTCCACTGTTGCTCTTCGAAGCCGTATATTATTGGATACTCCCAGTCTCCCATGACGACGTTTTTGTCCCAAATGAAGCGAATAGTCGTCCCTCCAACTTTCGATATGTGCCGGTATAAATGCATCGCGCATCGAGGTAACTCGGTTTCTGCGTTTAAATATTTGTTGTTTATGTTGTTATTCTCCTCGGAAAAGGAAGACACGGGTGCATCGTCGTCCTTTCTTTCTTCCTCTTCGATGTCGTTGACGAGATTGATTTCCCCGAAGCGGTCTGACTTTGACTCCAACTTTAAGGCGGCATCGATCAGCGGCTGCGCTTCCGGAGGAGGTCTCACCGCGCTCACCGAAACTAAAACCGAAACTCTCCTCGTCAAAGTCGTCAAAAGGAAGAGAAAGAGGAACGAAAACGGAGGGAGGAGATTCATTCTTCTTCTTTCTTTAAGTGGCAGTTGGGGGAGTTTTTTGTATCGCAAATTGGAAACAAATTACTTCATTCTGTTATTGCACGCGCATTAAAGCACAACACGCATCAACACTACCATGAACGGAAGGAACGCATCATCGTTGGCGAGGACGAGCAAAGCGTCGTGTTCGTCGTCGTCGTCGAGAAGAAGAAGAACAACGAGAACAAATGTCCGATGCAAAGCAAAAGATTATCCAAAACCAAACTTGGACGTCACCTCTAACGAGAACTATCAACGCGCGAAACAACTCTCAGGAAAGCTTTCCAAGAACTACTCGGGAAAGAACAAAGAGAAAAGCGTCATCGTCATCGGAGGCGGGTTAGCTGGTTTATCTACTGGGAAATATCTCACCGATTTAGGCTACTCTGTGAAAGTGGTTGAAAGGATGAAAATTTTAGGCGGGAAAGTGTCCGCCTGGCAAGACAAAGACGGGGATTGGATCGAAACCGGTCTGCATATATTCTTCGGCGCGTACCCGAACATGATGAATTTATTCAAGGAATTAAACATCGAAGACCGGTTACAGTGGAAGAAACACACGATGTGTTTCGCGATGCAAGATTACCCGGGGGAGTTTACGGAGTTTTGGTTCCCGGAGAATGTACCGGCGCCGTTTAATATGGCCGCAGCGATCTTACAAAACGATAAGATGTTGAGTTGGGAGGAGAAGATAAAAACGGGCGTGCCGCTGTTACCGATGCTTATTGGTGGACAAGAGTATATCGACGCGCAGGATGAACTTTCGGTGAGCGAGTGGATGAAGAAAAATGGGATGCCGGAGAGAGTTTCGGAGGAATTGTTCATCGCGATGGGGAAGGCGTTAGATTTCATAGACTCGGATAAGTTGAGCATGACGGTCATTTTAACCGCGATGAACCGGTTTATTAACGAAACGGACGGGTCAAAAACGGCTTTTTTAGACGGGAATCAGCCCGATAGGTTGTGTAAGCCGATGAAAGAGTACATCGAAGGTAACAACGAGAATGGGACCAAAGGAGAGGTTATCGTCGGGATGCCTTTGCGGGAGATTATGATCGACGAAGCGAGCAACGAAGTCATCGGCGTTCGCGTAGGTGAAGGAGATGAAATCATGACGGCAGATATGTATGTTTCGGCCATGTCTGTCGACGCTTTAAAACTGTACCTTCCAACCGCGTGGAAAACGATGCCTTTTTTCAAACAACTGGACGAACTCTCCGGTGTTCCAGTTATCAACGTACACTTGTGGTTCGATAGGAAGCTTCGACCGTACGACGGCTTGGTCTTCTCGAGATCAACGTTACTCAGCGTGTACGCTGACATGAGCGAGTGTTGCAAAGAGTACGAAAACAAAGAGAAGACGATGCTCGAACTCGTCTTTGCGCCTTGCGACGCCCAAAGCGGCGCGGAGGTCAACTGGATCAAAAAATCCGACGAAGAAATCGTCGCGGCGACCATGCTCGAACTCGAGCGCTTGTTTCCCGACGAAATAAAAAACGCCAATTTATTGAAATCAGCTGTCGTCAAAACGCCTCGTTCGGTGTACCGAGCGATACCCGGGCGGAACAAATTTCGCCCCTCTCAATCTACGCCGATACGGAATTTCACTCTCGCCGGAGATTTCACGTCACAAAAGTATTTAGGGAGCATGGAAGGCGCAATTTTAAGCGGAAAGCTCGCCAGCGAAGTCGTGGACGATCGCTTGAACTCTTCCAGAGAGACATTTTCAATCCCGCCTAAAGAGGTTCACGAAAGCGTCCTTCTTCGCTCGACGTAGTTAAATATATAGCACTGCTTTTATTATTACACATTATTGTAAAACATTGATACTCTGTCGACGTTCTAGTCGCTCCATTCTTCGGAATCGTTCTCGTCTTCAGCCGCTGCGGCCATTTTCATCGCGGCGAGACCTTCGCTAATCGACGCTTCTTCCGTTTTCACAGCGGCGAACGGTTCTGGCGGCGGTCTCGAAAGCAAAATTTTTTGTGACGACTTCTCTTGCTGCTGCTGCTGCTGCTGCTCTTCTCCTTTTGTAACATTTGGAGCATAGTTCGCACCTTCCGATACTTCCACAGACACGTTCAACTCCCGCCTCGACGATTCTTCGACTGAATTAAAAAGAGACGACGATGTTGTCTTCGTCGCAGTCGTCGTCGCTGATGAAGGCATGGAAGAAGAAGAAGAAGAAGAAGCAGAAGAAGAAAAAGCTTTGTCTTTTCCACCAAAATCGTTCTTTGTGTTTTCTTCGTTTCCGTTCTCAGCATCGCCGTTACTATTACCATTCTTCGTCTTCGTCTTCTCTTCATTCAACGTAGGCATTTCAGGCACGTTTTGTCCATTGGCGATAGCCTCCTTTGCCTCTCTCTTCCACGCTCTGAGTACTTCTCGTTCTTCTTTTTTACGTCGTTTTTCCATGCGTTGTATTCGTCTCGCATTCTTTTCCAGGAGTAACTTTTCCTTCGTGCTCAATAGCTTTCCTCGAGGTTGTTGTTCGCGACCACCCTCTCGCACCGCAGCTTCTATTTCGCGTTCGGCTCGATCATCTACTCCTACTCTATCGTCCATTTTCACGTCACCGTCGCCTATGGGATCTCTCAGCATCATTTCCCAACATTCCGCGTCCTGTCGACACAGTATGGCGCGCGTCTTTGCAAACGCTCTCAAGGAGCGCGTCATATCAACTCCAATGCTCGCGTGCCAGCGAGCATATTCTTCCCTCGTTCTTTCGACGATAAGATCATACGTCTTGCGCCTAATCTCTCTCTTAGCGTCAGCTTCCAAGCACTCCGGATGTATATTTGCCACGGCGCGTCCGTGCGTCTCGATGACCTCGTCGTAAATGTCGCAGGCGATTTGGTAGTGCAAAAGCGCCGTCGTCCGATCTTCGAACGTTTCTCGAATCGCTTCGACGCGTTGCCTGCAATCTTCAAAAGACGGAACTAAAGTACGAAGCGCTTCACACGCCCTCAACTCACTCGCTGTACCCGTGAATGTCATCGATTCCGCGCAATCGGAAAGTGCGTGCAAGGTGTACCCCAAGGAATAATTTTTTGAGCGTTTTTGTAGAGCTTTCCCCCAACCTTCTTCGCTCTGTCCCATCTTCAACGCTGCCTCGCCTAAATCTCGTAGTTTCGTCGCGTTCACGCGTTTTTCGAGCTGATCGATGTACAATTCCGCGCTTCGCACGAAAGCTTCGCACTGCTCGTCGAGCTTCGAGGCGTAGGTGATCACTTGTAAATACGTCGGATCTTCATCTTTCAGCACCGTGTGCCGAGTTCGCGTGTACTTCCTCTCTTTCGCGCTGCCTCTATTACTACCACTCCCACCTCCGCTGTTAAATAGTGACGCGAACCACGCTGAAGCCGAAAACCGCCCCCGCCTTTCCTGCTCTTCCTTCACCGCTCTCACATCCGCGTCCTCTGCCAACACGTTACAAACTTCTTTTAACTCGGCATCCAATCCGGAACTCGTAGTCGTGACAGTACTCGCGGCGGCAGCCGACGCCGTAAACACGCCTTCCGTCAAAAAGCTCTCCAACATCCTCGACAGCGCAATCGTCGGCGACTCGCAGCACCGGCGCAAAAAGAGCTCCGCGTCGCCCTCTTGTTGTTGTCCTTGTTCGTCCTCCTTCTCATCGTCGCGTCGACTCGGACGACGAAACAGTTTCGGCACCACGCACCCCGGATACGCCTTTCGCAATTCGTTTCGAAACGAGAGGAAATCGTCCGGAAATTCTCTCTTCACGCGAAACAGAGATTCGTATTCCTCTTCCTCCGTTTCCTCCTCCTCTTCTCTCATAAAAGTCTTCTCCCGTTTACTGTTCTTCTCGTTCGTCTTCTTTTTCGCAGGAGTACGGTGGTTCCGGCACTTGGCGACGTAGTTTTTCGCGTTCGATTGCGTCGTGATTTGGACGAAGAATTTGGTCGCATTTTGCGTCGTCGATGATGATGATGATGTCGTCGTTTCGGGGAGTCGAGCGACCGAAACGCGATGTAAAAGAGGAGACGAATGCGCGACGCTGTTGTTGCTGTTTGGCGGTGGTGGTGGTGAGGAGGCAGGCATGTTCGTGCGCTCTTCTTCACCGTTTGCTTTTTACTACGAATGCGTGTTGAATTCTTTGAAGTTTTGGTGTTCAGTTTTCTCAATGGTATTGCGAGGACGCACATCGCTGAATATTCGTTTTACACAACATCATCACTCTACGCTCTCGCACGCGAGAACTCTGCTACACTATTACTACTACTGCTCTCTATGACTACTACTTTTCTAAAAAATACGTTTATTTATTTTACCCTACTCCTACTACTTCGCGCTCAACAAGCCGGCGAAAGCGTCCGCCGGGATGTCGACGTTGCCCATCCTGCGCATTCTCTTCTTGCCGTCTTTTTGTTTTTGCAACAGTTTTTTCTTGCGCGAGACGTCTCCGCCGTAGCACTTGGCGAGAACATTTTTGCGCATCGCGGAGACGGTTTCTCGAGCGATGATTTTACCCGAGAGCGAGGCTTGCACGGCGACTTCGAACATCTGTCTCGGTAAGGCTTCTTTGACTTTTTTGACCATTTTTTTGCCAATGTCGACGGCTTTGGAGCGGTGGCAGAGGGTGGCCATGGCGTCGACGACTTCGCCGTTGACCAGGACGTCGAGACGGCAGATATCGGCGAATTGCCAGCCGGCGAGTTCGTAATCGAAGGTTGCGTAGCCGCTGGTTCGAGATTTGAGTTCGTCGGCGAAGTCAGAGGCGACTTCGCCCAAGGGGAGTTTGTAACGGAGCATCGCGCGGAGACTGTCGATTTGCGAGTGTTCCAAGGCTTCGCCTCTTCGTTCGTTGCATAATTCGAGTATTTTGCCCGTATATTCAGTGGGAACAATTATGGTTGCCTCCACTAAACGTTCCTGGATTCTCGTATCGCGAGGTAAACCGGCGTTGGCTTCCAGACTGAGAGGGGATGTGATAACGTTGACGGATTTGATGCCTTCGATTTTTTGGTCGTCGGGATCGAGCTCATCGTTGTTGTCACCGCTATCCGCGAGAATAAGTTCTTTCGCGTTGCTTTTGTTGAACATTTTGGTCAGTTTGTACGGTACCGTCGGCGCCGTGGCGACGACGTCGGAATCAAACTCTTCTCGCAATCGGTCCGTGAATACTTCCGCGTGGAGCAATCCTAAAAATCCGCATCGGAATCCCGGACCTAACGCGGCAGAAACTTCCGGAAAGACCTCTACGGAAGCGTCGTTTAACGTCAATCGTGAAACAGATTCGCGCAATTTCTCAAAATCATCCGCCGAGGACGGGAAGATCCCTTGAAACACCATCGGTTTCGCCATTTTGAATCCAACTAAAGGCGTCACCGCTTCTCGTTTTCGTTCTTTTCGGTTGAATAACGTATCCCCAACTCTTTGCGCCTTGACATCGCGGTCGGACGTTATTACGTACCCGACGTTCCCTTTTTGAAGCGATTTTAACGACATCATCTCCGGCGCGTGCACGCCAAGCTCCAACACTTCCGCTTTCCTCCCCGACTCAAACGACTCGATGGCGTCGCCAACTTTGAGAACGCCATCGACGACTTGGACGACGCTGACCGCGCCGCGATATTTATCGAAATCGCAATCAATCAACAACGCTCGAAGAAAATTACCATCATCCGGTGAGGAATCCGCCGCCGTCGTTGCTATTGGCGGCGGCGGAATCTCATCCACAATCCTATCCAAAATCTCCCCCACGTTCTCTCCGCTCTTCGCCGAAATCCTCGACGCTTTCTCAATTCCAAAAATCATCTCCATCTGCCTCTCGCTCCCTTCCACATCCGCCAACGGCGAATCGATCTTGTTCGACGCCGCTACAATCTTCAAATCTTTCTCGAACGCTTGATAAAACGTCGCCACCGTCTGCGCTTGTACCCCTTGCGTCGCGTCCACCAACAACACGCATCCTTGACAGGCGCTCAGCGAGCGAGAGACTTCAAAGCTGAAATCCGCGTGTCCGGGAGTGTCGATTAAATTCAACAAGTACCACTTCGACGGATCTTTATACATGTTCTCGCCGCTCTCTTTTCCTTCTTTCCTTCCGACCATTCTGTCTCGCGAGTGTCGATACAACAAAGCCACGCTCTGCGCTTTCACCGTTATCCCTCGTTTCCTCTCCACGGGGAGTCTGTCCAGCAGTTGAGGCACAGAACCACCACCACTCTTCCCCGTCTTGTTACTCTCGATTGCCACGCACAGTTCCATCAATCTGTCCGCCAGAGTTGATTTCCCGTGGTCTATGTGTGCGACGATGGAAAAGTTCCGGACGTTTTCGATCGGGATTTGATTGTATAAGTGTTTCGTTTTGGATTTCATCTCCGCAAAGCTCACGCAGGTTTCCGCTTCTGCGTTTGGTGTTGATGTTCCCGAAGACGACCACCATCGTCGCGAAACGAACCGAACACCACCACTGTTTCTGTCGCGAGTAGTATCTGACGGGCAAGAATAACACTCGAGGACGGGAAAACGCTTCCTCCTTTGTTGTCGAAGGAGCGACAGCCCGGAGAGGAGTGTTCGCCGTCGTCCGTGCATTAGGGGACGAGATTTGTGGAGAAGTGCGGCACAATTTCCCCACGCTTTCAAGGGGAAAAAGAGAGAAAGAATGACGCGTTCTTCTTGTTCTTCTTTGTCTGGAGCGACCACGAGGCGCGCAAAAAAGCGCGGAAGAGGAGGCGTTGGGGAGAGAGATTCTTTGTGGGGTTTGGTCGTGAATGATAACGACGATGTTTGTTTCAAACACATTCTTCCGAGATTGAATTCGAACGATGTGAAATTCTTGTACGACGTGAATACGGAGACGAGAAAGTTGATTAAGAGATCGTCCCGCAAGTCGGAGTTGAGAAAGAAGTTTAAAGTGAGAGAGATGTCGTCGATATCGACTTTGGAGTTTGTGTGGGAGCATATACCGTTGTACGAGGGTGACTGGACCGAACCATCTTTCTGCTGGCAAGTTGCTAAAACGAATAAACTCGAGTTGCTCAAGTGGATACGAGAGGAGAAACAGTGTGAGTGCGATGAATGGACGATTGATGCGGCCGCACGTCAAGGTAATCTGGAAATGGTAAAGTATTGCGTTGCAAATAAGTGTCCTCTCGGTTACGGAGCGTGTGAGTTTGCTGCCAGAAATGGTCATCTCGAGATGCTCAAATACTTACGCGAAGAATCCAAAGCGCCGTGGGATTCTGATACTGCCGCTTGGGCAGCTTTAAATGGTCATCTTCATATACTCGAATATCTTGTTGAGCGTAAGTATGATGAATATGACAAAGATGCGTGTATGTTGGCGGCCAAGTCCGGCCACTTAGACTGTTTGAAGTACTTGCGCGAAACAGCCAAAGCGCCTTGGAACTATCGGGCCGTTCGACAAGCGCACTTGTACAAACACACCGAATGTGTACAATACCTCCTCGACAACAACTGCCCATTACCAGGAGGTTGGTGGTACGAGCACGGAGAGTTACACGTGCCATAATCAGAATAAGAGTAATTCCAATTCGATGGTATAAAACATACGCGCGCGAAACATGTAGCAAACGCACTCTAGAAAAGAAGCTTGTAAAACACTCACAAAGAATTCAAATTTCCCCACACAAAAGACTTTACACGCAGAGAGAGAGAGACGCGGAGACGGAGCGCGCGAAAACCTGCTGTACGAATCATCGTTGTGCCCTCTCGCACACGATGTCGTCGTCTTTCTCATTTCCTCTCGGGAGGTCGAAACAACAACACGTTCGTCTCCTTTCGACGGTTTTATTCATCCTTCTCTTGGGATTCGTTTTAGGGGATGCGTCATCATCATCATCCTCTTCATCGGTGATGATGACGACGACGACGAAGCATCAGAGAACGCAGGGACGAACAGTGCGTGTTGGGAAGTCCTCCACTTTGACGACGAACGGGAGCGAAAAGGATGAGGATGATGATTATGAGGAGGAGGTGATGATGATGATGAAGCAGAGACGAACACTTCTTGGGAAGTCCACTTTGACGAACGGGAGCGAAAGGTATGATGACGATGATGACGATGACGATGATGATGATGATGACGACGATGCTGCCTCTTCTTCTTCTGCAAAAAAGAGAGAGGAGAAACAACGGGAAGCAGCACCCGAGGGATGTTTCTGGACCGGATGTTCCTGGTCCGCGACGTGTCCATCGAGCAGTCGCACGGCTACCAACGTCGTCACCGTTCGAGAAGCGGTAGAGTGCGAGTCAAGCTTTTTCGGCAAACTGATACACGGGAGAACGAAAAAACCGACGGAAAAGTTGTGTTGCGACGAGCGCGCGGCGGCGACGGCGAGGTGGGAACGCGGTGCCAAGTGGGCCGAAGACGGCAACGAGGACGCGTGTTTTAATAGATGCCCGAAGAATTCGAGGTGCAACGCGAAGCACGGATCGTGCGAGTGCGACGTTGGGTACGTGGCGAGAGATGCGCCGAAGGACGAGGACGAGGACGACGACGCCGCGGCGAGGATGCGGTGTTATCCCGTGAGAGAGGATCAGACGGAGGATTTGCCGATTGGGAGCGAGGACGTGCCGGAGATTGAAGATCCAATGTTAGAGAAGGAGAGGTTGATTGAGAAAGAAAAAGAGAGACGGGAGAAGTTAGCGTTGGCGAAGAAAAAGAAGATTGCCGAGGCGAAGAAGCTGGAGAAGATGAAACGGAACAAAGGGAAAGCGGTGATTGATGACGACGACTTCGACGACGACGATTCAGACGACGACTTTGGAGACGACGACGACATCGTCAAACAACCGACGCAAGAGATTCAGAAACAATTGAGAAGCGCGCGTCGAAAATCTAGGATGGGATCAAAAGAGAGGCAGAAGAGGAAGCAATTGAGGAAACAGAAAGAGAGTTCGAGATCTTTTTACCGATGGTTTTTCGTTTTAACGGTCCTGGCGCAAGTATTTGTCTGCGCCAGGTTGGGCGTTTTGACCAACGTCGCGATGCGAGTGTTTGGGAAAAACCCGAGGAAGTTGTTGAGATGGGGGGATTCGAACGGGAGTCAGCTGTTACCGACGCGATTAGCAAAGTCTCGCGAACGATTAGCGGCGCGCGAAAATGGCGCGGAGTACTTTTGATTTTTTCCGCACACGCGCATATAGTTTTATTAGATCTTTGTATTTTAAGTTAAGTAAATGATGATTGTAGAGGAAGAAATAATTCACACGCGCTAAGTAGGTGTTGTTAGTTTTCTTAATTCTTCTGCGGTTTTAGAACATACCCGGCGGCGGCGCACCTCCTCCGGCTTGAGGGAACAAACTTGCTAACTTTTCAAACGTCTTCATAACTTCCGGATCGTTTTGGTATTTCGTAATGTTCATCGGGTTCGCCGAGCAATCCATCACCGCCGCTTGCACTTTCGGGTTTTGAAACGCGCTCGCCAACTCTGGATCTTGCATGATTTGCGTCAACACGTCTTCAGGTTTCATGCCCATTTGCGCGAATTGCTCTTGCACCTCCGGCGAGTTAATGTCCGGCATTGCACCGCCACCCATGCCGCCCATACCAGCACCTGGCATCGCACCGCTCGATTTCATAGATTTCATGATACCTTTAAGTTGATCCTTGTATTGCGGGTTGTTCAAGAGCATCTCGAACGTTTCTGAGTTGCGCATGAACTCCGGGAGGTACGGGTACATCAACTTTTGCATTTCCGGATTGCGAATCATGTTTTTCATGTACTCTAAAGACGCTTCGTCGTCTTCCTCGTCCGGCATATCGGCGGCGTCTTGGAATGGACTGCTGCTACTCGAGGACGTGCTAGCTTCCGTTTCCACGGTGTCTTCGAAAAACGATTTCTTCGGCGCCTCTTGCGTCGAAGACGAAGACGAAGAAGAAGACTCACCGACCCAGGTCAACTCCGGCTCTTCTGCTTTCTCTTCTTCAATATCAGATACCGTATCCACAGTCTTCGTCGCCGAACCTCTCTTGGAAGAAGACGGCGTCGAAGCGGCGCTAGAACTAGAACTCGGCGGCGGCGTCGTCACCGGCGTCGCCGTCGTATCCGTATACCTTTGCGTCGTCGCCGCCGGTTTTGGCGGTGGCGGTGGTTGTTGCATTCCCGGAAATGGCGGGAACGCGTCCCCACTACCCGGCATCCCCGGCATCCCCCCCGGCATCCCCGGCATCCCTCCCGGCATCCCCCCCGGCATCCCGCCCGCTTGACTCGTAAACTGCTTCATCATCTGTTGCATCATCATCGACTGCATGTCTTGCTTCTTCCCGGCTAAAAATTTCGGGACAATCACCGCCAACGCGACGCCTAACCCGACGTACAAGAACGGTGGGATGGATCCTTTCTCTTTCACCGGAGGTGGCGGCGCGTAGTATTGCCGCTGCGGTACCACCTGCTGCACCGCCGCCGTCTGATTCGCATCCCCTGGCGCTAACTCCGACGCAACGGGTGGTAAAGAAGACGATTGTTGTTGTTGCTGATATTGAACCGGAACTGGTTGGTACTGCGGTGGTGCCGGTGGCATCGGCGGGTAATACTGTTGCTGCTCTCCTCCTCCTCCCGTCGTTTGCTGCGGAATACTCATCGCTGGATTCGATGATGATGATGATTGTTCGATCGTTTCTTTCTTTTTTCCCCACCCCGCTTTGACAATCGTCGCCAATCTTCGCCCGTTGTTGTTACTGCACTTGCCGGAAGAAGTGAAACAGTTTCGCCTCTGAAACAGTTGTTTCCTCGCGTTCGTGTGAGTAGTATTCGTGCGCCTAACGTGCGCGCCGTGTCCAGTGGTACTCGCACTGTTCGCACACATCATCATCATCGTCATATTCCTTTTCTCTCTCTCTCGAAAGAAGATCGAAGAGGAAAAAAAACTGAAGTTTTCGCGAAGAAAAAAATTTCCTTCTTTTTTTTTCGTTCGAGCAAAAATTTTTCATTGAAGCAACAAGACTTTATTACTTTTTTTTTCCTCCTCTCTGATCACACATCACATGCGCATTAGTCTTCAAAGTCTCGCATACTAATAATAATAACATATGGGGCGAAGAAAGAATCCACATCCTAAACGCGCGGTGAACGCGAGGACGGTTTTGAAGGTGCCGGCGAGTATGGATGCGAGAGATAAAGAAGAAGAAGAGAAAGAAGAAGAACCGGTTTTGTGTTTGAGGATTCCTGACGAGGACGATGATCTCGAGGCGAGTCAACAGATGCGAAAAGAAGAAACGACTTTTATTAAGAAAGGAACGAAGAGGAAGAGAGGGCAACACGAGTGCCATGTTTGCGAGAAGCGTTTTACTCAAGCTGGTGATTTGAAAGCCCACATGCGTATTCACACGAAGGAGAAGCCGTATGAATGTGATGTGTGCGAGAAGAGTTTTACTCAATCTGGTAGTTTGAAAAGACACAAGCGTGTTCACACGAACGAGAAACCGTACGAGTGCCATGTTTGCGAGAAGAGGTATCGTCAACGTCATGGTTTAAAATACCACATGCGTACTCAACATTAGCTCTCTCATAGTCCTTAGCGCATAAATACATACCCGTACAAAAGTACCTTCACGCCAGCACTTTCCCTTTCTCAGTCTTGCGCGCCCCGCGAAGCAAGAAATGAAGCACCCAATTTTTCCTTCTTTTTTGTCTGTCCTTTTGTGTCACATTTGTAGTGCTCCTCCTCATTCATCTCTCTCTCAGACAACACGCAAACACACGACTACTTCTTTTACGCACATCTTTCATCACAGACGAGGAGGCGTTCGTTGTTGTTGTCGTCGCGGGCAAACTTTCTCATCCTCTCTCTTATTCTCTCTCTGATCTCTCACGTCGTCGCGAAAGAACTCATCAATCCCGAAAAAAGGAGGAGAGTTCTTTCTCATCGAAGAAGACAAAGACAAAGACAAAAGACGAGAGAGAATACTACGATTCGATCATAAAACGATGATGATGATCCGAAACCGAAAGTTTTCCATCGTAGACGCGGTCTCGCACCCGTTCAAAACGATCGCGGCGAAGAGGAAGCAAAAACGAGCGACGTTTTTTGAGAATTTGGAAAATTACGACGAAGAACGCATCAACCAAAGGGCGGTTTTGTTGGAGAAGTTACGAAAGAGGTACGAGGAAAGGAAGGATTTGAAGAAGACGACGAGGAACGGGAGCAGTAATAGTAAGACTGAGGGGAGGACAGATAATGACGCGGGAGAGAAGAAGAGTAACAACACGGCCCCGGCGTCTCCGAATAAAACAAAGAAGAAGATGGAAAGGCCTATAATCCAAGAGCACGACGTTCCGAAGCTTTCGCCGGACGCGCTGGCCGCGGTGGTGGAAGATTTGAGACACGGAAGAGATAAATTTTCCATGACGGACGCGATGAGTATTATAAGCGGCGCGACTGTGTTATTTTCTCGAGAACCGAACGTGTGCAGAGTGTATTCGCACGAAGACGAGGACGGGTTCGTGATTATCGTCGGCGATATCCACGGACAGTTGGAGGATGTGTTGCACTTGTTGACGGTGTGCGGGATGCCATCGGAGAAGAATATATACGTTTTTAACGGTGATTTAGTCGATCGCGGAGGAAACGGGTGCGAGGTTGTGCTTTTGATTTTAGCCATGAAGTTGCAACATCCAGAGTTTGTGCACGTGAACAGAGGGAACCACGAGGACCCACACATTAACATTTTCGGCGGCTTCGAGGAGGAGTGTTTGAAAAAATACGACCACGGCGTGTTTCAAGCGTTTCACGAGTGTTTTAGGTGGTTTCCGATATGCACGATCGTAAACGACCGCGCGTTTGTCTGTCACGGAGGACCGCCGATGGAAGCGGATGGCTCTTTAGTTTCCGTGAAGCGGTTGGAGCAAATCCAGAAAGGACCGAGTTTTTTCGAATCGAAGAGCGCGAGACGGTTGGCGATGAAAAAGCAGAAGAAAGTGACGAGGAAAATGATGATGCTGAAGAAGAAGAGAGATGAACGCGTAAAACAAGCGAATGTAGCGGGTAATAATAATAGTAATAACGCGGGACGAAAGAAAGAGGACCCCGAAGAAGAAGAAGAAGAAGAAGAAGACGATGCTGATGATGACGACGACGACGACGACGACGACGATGAACTGAGCGACGACGAATACGATTTAAAAACCGAACGAGAATTTCTAATCTGTAAATCTATGATCTGGTCGGACCCACACCCAAACGATGATTTCGTTGGCGTGGAAAATTCCACACGAGGTGCCGGCGGTTTATTCGGCGCGAACGTTACGCACGAATTCCTTAAAGAGAACAAGTTATCCTGCCTTGTGCGTTCGCACCAGTGCGTCGCGAGCGGCATCGAGACGTGTCACGACGGTCGACTGTTTACGGTATTTTCGGCGAGTAACTATTGCGGGAAATCCGGGAACAGAGGCGCTATACTCCGTTTACAACGAAACGATAAGCTCCCGCAACCGAAATACGCCATGACGTGGAAAAACGAGGATTGCGTAAACGTCGACTTGCGGCACAAAGTATCGTTTCATCGTAAAAAAGGAGACAAGAAACGCGCTTTGCAAATGGCCGCGATGCAAGCGAGCGAGTACATCATCGAGTACAAGAGAGAATTGTTTGACCACTGGTCGAGCATAGACATTAAAGGGAAAGGTAGAATAACTCGCGAACAGTGGGCGGATGGTTTACAAACGGTGTTGAAGCTCCGCTCGCAGTGGAAAAAAATGTTCCCGATGTTAGTTAGCGCGAACGAAGTCATGACCGGAGGCTTGTTTTCCATGAAACCAAGAAAAAAGACGCAATCAATGGACGCTCTTGAAAAAGCGTCTTCCTCGTCGTTTAAGAAAGTATACGTGAAATTCCCGGAATTCTTGGCGCGATACACGCCGAGGCTGAAATCTGGCTGCCGAGAGTGGCAAGAAGAAGTTTTGGACGAACTTCGACAAGCGCTGATCACTGAGGCGAAAAATTTATCCTCCGCGTTCGAAAAAATGGACGTGGACGGTTCCGGTTCCATCGACTCGAAAGAGTTCACGAAAGCCATACGAAACATTCCAAATTTAGACGTGCTTTCCAACGCGCAAATTCTCTCCGTGTTCAACGCGTTCGACGTAGACGATTCCGGGACGCTCGATTTAGGCGAATTTAGTTCCATGTTTGAAGATTTCGTCAGCGAAGAGGCGGAAAACGAATTTTTACCGGATGTTTCTTCGCCTGGATCGCCGAGCACGAGAGCACGAAACGACGAGGTTTCCGTGTTGTGGAAAGATCGATCGTCGAAAGGAAGAGGGCAAATCGCGAAAATGATTTCTTTGAGTCGTTCGTTCAATCGCGTTTTATCTCTCAAGGAGAAGGAAGAGCGAGGGAGCGCGACCGAGGAAGAGTTACAATCGATCGCGTCTTTGAAGAAAATACTCTCCGGAGGAGGCGGCAAAGGAGGACGAGGAGAACAAGAAGGAGACAACGGCGACGACGAAGAGGAGGTTAAAATAAGCGACGTATGGAACGACGACATCGAACAAGCGATTTCAAAATTATTCACGGGATACAAAAAAGAGTTGCATCACGTGTGGCACACGATCATCGCCGCCGCTGGAGGCGAGCGAAAGAAAGAAACGCACCACCAATCCATATCTAACGCACACTTTGTGGATCTCATGTTATCCTTAGACGAGGTGATCAACGGCGATCTCAACGTGCTCACCGAGTCGAGCGCGAAACGGTTAGCGGAGCACATGGACACGAACAAAGATGGCACCATCGATTACGACGAGTTTATACGCGCGACTGAACCCGATGTCGAACAACTGAACAGATATTTGGCGTTTGACATTGATTTGTTCGAATCTCAAAGGAAAGCTGGCGTGATGTGATACAATTTCTTTATTCTCGTACCTTCGCACGTACGCGCGTCCTCCTCTCTTTCCTTTTGTTTCCTTTCCTCAACCGAAGGGGAAAAGGAGGACTTTATCCTCTCGAGCCGAAAAGGAAGTTCAGCCGTCGAAGAACACAGACACGTTTATGCGCGGGTTGTCGAGAAAGTTCACGATGAAAGGCACGGGTTCGTTCAAGATTTAATAATGTACGTTATATTTTGTATTTTGGGCTATAATAATCTTTTCCGTCGTGTTGTAGTTCTGTTTGTGTCGTATTCTTTTCTATATTTATACCGCGCCAACCGCCGCATCTCCCTCCGCGTAACCAATCAACCCCAAGTAATCCTCCTTAATCGTGGCTATGCAGAAAATATCGTTCGCGTCTATTCTCATCCCGACAATCTTCACCCTCACTTCACAATCTACCCCAATCGTAATCTGCCCGTCGTCCGACTTGTAACAATTCTCATCCGTCACGTATTTCACGTCGTCCGGGACCAACGAATTACTCACGAACAACTGCAACGGCCCGGCTTCCGCGAAGAAACCAAACTTATTCACTTGCGTCACGACCGCGTCCAACACTTCGTTCTTAAATGGCCGGTACGCGACGCAGTCGTATTCCACCGCGAACTTTGCTCGAGCCGTGCCGTCGTCGGTGATGATCCCTTCCGAAACGTTCTCGATGTGCGTGATGCAGACGATAAATCCGTACCGTCCCGAACACGTGCCTTCCATCTGTTGTTGTTGTTCGACAAAAGGAGAGATACAGAGAGAGAGAGAAAGGGTATGGCAGCGCGTCAGCGAAGATAGAATGATGATGTCACGAGATAAACAAATCGAACGAGAGAGAGGGCTAAAGTCACAAAAAATGTCCATCCAGCAAGTGTCCAAAAACTCATCCAACTCTCTCTCTGAGAAGCGCTTTTAAAACAAATCTCTCGTTTCCACGATCACCCCCGATGCGATCGAGCGATTCAATAAATAAACAGTCTCACCTCTAACTTAATCTTCTCCATGATCACGTCTTTCATTCTCGCGCCGAAATGTCTCGGTTCCAGAACGACGTTCTTTTCTCGTCGCACGTGGAAAAACATCCGATCGCTCCAATTCTCCCCCCCTGCTAACGTCCCTTTGGACTTCTCTTTCTCTCTCTCTCCTCGATGAACCCTTCCGAAAAAACACCGCCGATGCGTGCTCTCTGTCTGACGCTCTTTCCGATGTGTGCGGTGCTTTTTTTGACGCGCTCTCTCTCTGAGTCACCGCGACAGGAAAAGAAAGAGTGAGACTTCAAAGAGTAAAAGAAGTGACGAATTTCCAACTCGCTCGCTTCCCCAAAAGAAAGAAGAGATATGAGAAGTCCGAGATTCTCGAACAAAGAGAACTGGCAAAAACTCTCACTCGCGTCGACGTTTTTGATTGGATTCTCAGCCGTCGTGTTTTCGACGTCTCGTCGAGAGAGGGAGTGGAGGCACGACCTGTTGAAAGCGGACGTCTTGAGGAAAGAATCGAACGATGACGATGCGAACACCAACATCCGCGCGATGAGAGGAATACTTTCATCGAAGAATAAAGAGGACGACGACGAGTTGAACGCGAAAAGGAGGAGAGCAGAGGTCGAGCGACTCGTGAGAGAGGCACTGGAGAGGAAAAGAGAGAGTGGTAAGGTGAAGGTTTTAGAGTAATAAGAGTAGTATAGTACCGTAGAATAGAAAGTCTTGTTGAAATGTAAAAATACAGATGTGTGCGAGTTGTCGTCGTCGTTTCCGTCGGGACTCGCTTGGTCGATGTTCTCTCATCGAAGCGGCACTCGGGCTTCCTCGTGAAAGTTTTCCTTCTTTGCCAACGGGTTGGTTAAATAACCACCGGATCGGTACGAACGCAAATAGTCGATGGTGATGCCGTCCATCTTCGCCGGGGTCATCCCTAACTCTTTAAATCCTAACTCGTTTGGTTTCTTCACGTAATCCGCGTCTTGAGCGTCGACGAAGGACCTGGTCAACCCTTTCGGCGTCGGCAACGGGAACGGGACTCGGTTTAACAAGAACTCGTGCGGCGCGGAGAGGAGTTTGTAGACAAACTTCGGGATGTACGCGACTCGGGCGGAGCGGAATCTGCCAGCGTCCACGGTTAACTTTGCCAACTCTTCCATCGTGAACGTCTTTTCGCCGGCTAAGACGTACTCTTTACCTACCGTCTCTTCGTCGTACGGCATTTGGCTGATGGCAATGGCCACGTCGTCCACCGAGACCGGTTGGTGTTTCGATTCCCCTAATCCCGTCAACGGAACGAACGGAAACTTACTCGCGTGTTCCGCGAACACGTTCAAAAATCTATCCTCCACGCCGATCAATTTCGCCGGTTTCACGATGGTCGCCCTCGGGAAAATCCTCCTCACCTCCTCGTCCCCTTCCGCTTTCGTGCGATAATACTTCGATTTCGCGTTCACGTCCGCCCCTAGCGCGGACACGTGAATCAATCTCTTCACCGAGGAACTCTCCTTGCACGCCTCCGCCAATCGTCTCGGAAAGTCTCGATGCACGTCCTCGAACGAAAAATTCCTCGTCTCCCACTCTCTCCCGACCATATTAATCACCACGTTCGCGCGTTCCACCGCGTATTTAATCGCCTCGTCGTCTCTCATCGAGTAATCGAATTGTACAATTTGTCCTAAATCTCCCATTGGTTTTAAATGTTGTCGATGGTTCTCCGAACATCTCGTCGGTACGAGCACTCGACTGCCGTTTTTCGCCAAGTGATTCACCACGTACCGGCCTAAAAACCCAGTCGAACCGAACACGGCCGCGGTGATTCCGGAATACGACGATCTGCCACCGGTGCCTTTTTTCTCGAAATCGACCGGTAACTCCTTTTCGAAGTGGTGCTGTAAAGAAGAACTCGACGAAGAAGCGGACTCATTCTTCGCCGGAGACGAATAGAAACGACGACGATGACTTTTCGTAAGCGTTGGGGAAGACGCAGACGCTTCAAAATCGCGCATCATTTTCATCATCATCATCGTCTTCTTCTTCTCGTTATTGCGTAACAAAAATATCCCCGCGGCTCTCTTCGAAGAATAAGAACAAGACATGACGAGCGATGCTTTTGATCCCGCGTCTCTCTCTCTCTTTCTCTCTCTCTCTTTGACCTTCTCTTGCGTATAAAAGTGAGGAGATCGGACAGACTTAAACCCTATTAACACACAAAACCCTAAAACCCTTGTGTCCCAATTCTCGGCGGAAAAACCTCCTCAATAGTTTGCTCTTTCATCAGCAAGCAGACGATCTGCGCATTCTTTTGGACGCATCATCGGAGGAGGAAGAGGAGACGCGCATCACCATCTGTTATTCTTGTTGTTCTTGTTATTTGTTGTACATTTTGAGTGCATTGTGTTCGGGAAAACCTCTTTCTCATCATCATTTTCATCACCAGCGCTTCTTCCTTTGCGTTAACTGTGGTGGTGTGAAAGAGATTCAATAATCATGTCCACGCCGACGAGAACGCGAGGGGAACAAGCGAACGAAACGAACGGCGGTAACGTTGGTAACAGCAGCAATACGAATTCCCCTTCCCAGCAGCAAAATCAATCGTTATCCCCGTCGATTGTGTACCCGACAAAATTCACCTGGCATTACGAAGGGAAAGTCGTGCACTTGTGCGGGTCGTTTACGAATTGGCTGGAAACCGTACCGATGGCGCCTGAAATCGTGCCGCCGAACGGGAACCAAGTCTTCTCCGTGGTGTGCAACTTACCGTCCGGGTACCATCAGTATAAGTTTATCGTGGACGGGGAGTGGAGGCACGACGAGAATCAAGCGTTTATACAGGACCCGCTCGGGAACGTGAATAATTGGTTGTTCGTGAAGAAGCCGTCGGCGACGAGCGGCGGGGGCGGGAGTTCGGTGGTTTCCAGTCCGAGCAATGGTGGTGGAATTGGGAGTCCGGGGATGAGTAGCGCGGAGAATGTGAGCATGCACAGCGCACAAACCGGTGGTGGTGGTGGTGGTGGTGGTGGTAGTGGGTATAATCAACAGATGATGATGACGCAACAACAGCAAAACTATCAGCAAGGCACGGCGCCGCTGGAAGTGCCGGGGATGATGTCGCCAGGAGGAGGATCGTCCGGTATGAACGAGGCCGGCATTATTGGTGGCGGACAGCAAGCGCAAGTGATGCACCATCAGCATCAACAGGATCGACCGCAAGCGCAGTGGTTAAGTCACGATGATTCGCAATCGGACAGCTTGAACGCGGCGGCGCTGGAGCAACAACGGAGAATACAACAACAACGACAGCACCAAGGTGGAGGAAGCGATCAGCACTTAGTCGGGGAGATTTCTCCAGAACGTGCGTCGCAAAGGCACCATCACGCGATGCGGGACGAGGCGAATGCGGCGGCGGCGGCGAATGTCATAGACGCCGGCATGGATTGGGTATCCGGAGGGATCAACGGGTTGCAGATTAAACGAGACGGCGACGGGAGACGGAAGTCTATAAACGTAGCCAGAGACGGTGGACCCATAGCGGCGGCGGCGGCGGCGGCGGCGGTGGCTTCGACTCGACCCCCAATGCAACCGAGCACGAATAATAACGACTACGTCGAGCAGCAAGGTGGAGCAAATCCGGACGATTACGCCTCGGACGCGTCTCGCGCGAGAGTCTTGGAGTTTTTGCAAAGACATACTGCGTATGAATTGATACCAGAGTCGAATAAAGTAGTCGTGTTTGATATCAATTTACCAGTCAGGCAAGCGTTTCACGCGTTCTACGAGCAACAGATAGCCGCGGCGCCGCTTTGGAATCCGGCAAAAGGGGATTTCGCCGGGATGATTTCCGCCGGCGAGTTTATAGATTTGTTGCGAGTGCTCTCGGAGGCGTTCAAAGACGTGAAGCAAGTTACGGAAGAAGATTTAGATAGGTTTACCGTCGCGAAAGCGCGGGAAGAATGCGGCGCGAGCGTGGAGAATTCGAGTTTACTTTCGGTTCGACCGGAAGATTCGTTACACCTGGTCGCTTTGGTTTTGTTAAAGAACAACATGTACTCCGTCCCGGTTGTTTCGTACGGCGGCGGCGGCGGCCAGCAAAGCGGCGGCAGCCAGAGCAAGAAGTCATCGGGTAGTAGCGGTGGTGGTGGTGGCGATGGTGGTGGGGGTGATACTAGTGATAACAAAGATAGCAATAACAACAACAAAATGGGAAGTAGGAATCGGAACGCCGCGCAGCTTCTTCACGTGACCAATCTCGCGGAGATTTTCGCGTGTTTGCACAGACACTTTAGAGGCGTACCTTCCTCCTTGCCGCTCTTTTCGCAGCCGCTTGGTGCTTTACCCATTGGCACGTGGACGAAAGAGTTTGGCGGAAGACGGTCGCCGAGCGATTCCTTACTTCGGAGGACAAACTCGTTCGGTCAAGCGGACGCGGTAGAAGCGGCGTCGGATGAACAGTTCTTCGCTAATCTTCCGGAAGAGTTGCAAAGACTAGCGCCTTTGAGGTGTGTCTATCCTCAGACAACATTGGCGGAAGCGTTTACGATGATGAATGGTGTCTCGTGCTTACCAGTCGTGGACGACAGCGGGAGAGGTGGTTTGATTGACGTCTACGCGAGAAGTGACATTGTGAAATTAGCCTCGAACAACGCGTATTTGAACGTAAACATGGACGAATTTACGATAGCTAGAGCGTTGCAAAACTCGAGAATGGCTTCGGGCGGCGGTGGGTACGCACCATCGTCGTTGTTAGGCGGTGGTGGTAACGATGCCTCCATGGACGGATCATCAATGAACACGATGCCGAGCAATGTTTTAAATAACAAACCTCCGAGTCCGAAATTCAACGCCAGCGGTATGAGCGACAGCCCATTTCATTCCGGTGGAGGGTCGCCTTCGAAAGGTAATAATAATATCAGCACGTACGCCGGCGGATTTTCAACCTGTACGCGTTCGGATACCTTGCGAGCGGCGGTCGAGGCATTAGGATTACCAGGCGTGAAACGTCTAGTCGTAGTGGATGAAAAAACGGGAGCGTTGGAAGGTATCATCGCGTTATCAGACGTCATGCGCTTTTTGTTGAGATAGAGAGAGAAGAGAGAGATGTTTAATCGCTACAAAAATACAAACTTTCTAACATATATTTCAACTCGTTCCTCAAACTAAAAAGGTCAATACAACAACACTTCTGCGAATATCAGCACCATAGCCGCAAAATATGCGACAACAACTTTGTAAGATGGGAGCTTTCTAAATCCTTCATTCACGTCAAAATTAACGTTCGGCTCGCTTCCTACAGGCACAGAAGACGTGATGTATGGACCTCGTAAATTGTTCAACTCGTCTGGCGCAACGCAACCGCCGTACCCGTCGCAAACTTTCGCAAAGACGCCGTCGGTTGTCAAAGGAACGCTGGAGCACGGGTACCCTTTCTCGGGTTCAATGGAATATTCGTGTGGCCCGTTACACGACGAGGCGGAACCGTAACACCTGAACGCAGTTGTCGAGCATACGCTTTCCGGAAACGAAACTTTTTGAGACACGCAAGATCCGCCATGGGAGGTCGAATCGATTTGTTGGCACCAAAAATGTTGGTTTCGGCACTCATTTTTGTAGCAACTTCCAATATCGTTCGGATGCGTACCATGGTGGCACTTTGTACCGTATGGTTTCCAACCGTCCGCGACGCACGACTTGGAAGCGCCGTCGCATGTTTCTTGGACGTCGCACGTGGACACCGCGTCTCGACATACTGAACCGCTCGATTTTATAACGCAAGAACTATCGCAACATCCGTCGTGATAGCTCGAACATGCTATACCGGGGTTGAGCATACAAGTCGCCGCGTTGCAACACGTGTTTTCACTTCCATACACATCCGCGTCGGAACAGTCATTACCAAAGCAATCGCACTCCTCGCCTTCCTCGACGATACCGTTCCCGCACACCGCTTCGCTGCCTTGCGCCAAACACCCGTATGCGAAATACGAGGCGCTATATTTGGCCACCGTACACGTGCTCCATTCCGTTTCGAGTTCGTAGCCAGCTTTTGCAGCCATGATTAAACCGGTATCGGGACAATCGTCAAAATCGCCGTCGTGCAGAAATCCGAGGTTGTGTCCGATTTCGTGCGCAACCGTCGCGGCGGAGTATCGCAAAGAATTCGCAGGGTTCACCTCGTTCACGTTTACCCCATATCCATTGCACGCACCACCTGTATACGCTAACCCGATGGTTCCACCATCAAAATTATGCCCGGATAGCACTGAAAGCACGTCGGCATCAGCCAACATGGAGATTCCAGAAGAATATTTCCAATCGTCTGCTTTCGTGAGTAAGTCGTCGCTATCTACCTCATCAGTCGCGCACGCGGGGCAAGCGATCGACACGCCTTTTTGAACTGTACCCCACGGATCTGTAGCACCTTTATCCGTATATCCGATTACTTTGAGTACGATTTCAATGTCCGGGTAAAACGCATTTTCATACAACGCAGAGACGTAATTCATAATCGAGATGGTTTCCATCACGCAATCGAACGCCGTATTGTACTTCGACACTCGCGTTTCGTCGTTGTGCGCGTACACCTCGATAACTCGAGTGTTTGCGTAATCAATCGCTTGCAACTTTCGTCGTTTTTTGTTATCGTCGTCGTTTGCTTCTTCTTCTTCGTCTCCTTTTGAAGGCATAAATTTAATCCGGTCTCTTTGTGTGCCAATCAAGTGCTCGGCGACTTCGTCCGCGGCGTTAAACGCGATAAAATCCACGCTTTCCAAACTCTCATCCTCATCCTCATTTTCAGCGCTCTCTTCTTCCCCTTCGTTCTCATCTAAAGCGTTGTTCAAAATCTTCCTTCTCTTCTTTCTTCTCTTCCTCGCTCTCTTCGCTTCCTCCACCTCCTCCCGAAAACTCTCGTGCGGCATCATTAAACTCAAACTCATATTCTTCGCGAGCAGCGCGACGTGCGCGAACCCCTCCTTGGCGCACACATTCGCCGACACTCGAGAAGGACGAGCATTCGCGGCAGACCCACCACCCTCGTCTCCTCCTCCCGATTTCACGAAGCCTTTATACTGGCACTTAGTCGCCGCTCTTTTCGCCAACTCTCGAGTCTCTTCGTCTTCCTCGAGCGTCTTTCCGTCGAATCGAAGCACTTGAAAATTTTCGCGCAACAGCCCCTTAGTAGAGGCGGTTTTGGTCGACACCAATTCGACCTCGAATCGTTCCCCGAACGCGCGTATCGCGAACGATTTAACCACGTCGACGTTCTCGTCCTCGCGAATTACATCTTCCACGCGCACGATTTCGTACGCTTTGAGCATAGATTTTGCCGGCGATTTGAGTTTCACTTTCGTAATCGTTGTTTGCGCTTCGACCATCACCATCACCGCGATGCACAAGACGGAGAAGAAAAAGGCCGACGCACGCTTTCTTTGTCTTCCTCTCGCCGCCATCGTACTACGCATCGTCGTCGTAAACAATAAATCGTTCCCTCAAAAACGTCGAGAGCGACAGAAAAAGCAGAAGCAGAGAGAGAGTGTGTGCGTTAATAGTATACGTATGCGCGGGTATCTTAATGCGAGGGCATTTATAGAATAGGGAAAGGAAAGTGGCGAGTTTCTTTGAGACCAACACATGTACAGAATGACATCTATTTTTATATACAAAAACGCTTCACTTTAATCACGCGTTATTTTAACGCGCACGAGTCAGGCTTCTTGGCGGAAGTTTTCACCCAGAGCTTCACCATGTTCACACCTGACGAAGGTCCGGGGAACTTGTTCGTGCCGCCCCATGCGTTATACGCTCCAATCGAGAAGAACCAGTTGCCGTGGTCGACGGTGCCGTCGATAAAGTTCGAACTCCCGCTGTTGTATTCCAAACCTTTGAAGCTGTGAGTACTCGTGCCGTGGCCGTTCGCTTGAATCGAAATAGCTTTGAAGTCATCAACACCACGTTTACCCGCAGTCACTGGATTAGAAGTCTGCGTCCAGATGTTCGTTTGTGACAAAGTCGGATACTCGAGCTTGAACTGGAAGGAGCCCTCATCAGTGCGACCAAACTTTTCGACCTCTTCCAATCGAGAGTATTTGTAATCCGTCTCCGGATTGGAACCAACGCGTTTCGATTCAGCGTTGTTATTTGCCTTGGACCAGTAGTTACCCTTGCTCGAGTCGTGCTTGAATACCAAGTAGTAGCCTTCATCGTCGACAGTTGCATCGCAATCCAAAAGTGGCCCATCGTAAGCTGGTGGAGCAGAAGGAGTTTCTTCTTTCTCCCACTCCAAAATTTTCGTTTCTTCGAGATGTCCAGTGGCGCTCGTTGCTCCTTCAATCTTCGCTTCCGTCGCAATTTTCAACTCATCTTCTTCGGTTAACGAGTTCAATTTTGAAGTTACTGAAGCTGACACGTCCGAATCGATGCAGTTTATAGTGGCCTGAAGATTCACAGTCGTGACTCCCTCCTCGCTGCCAAGTTCTGCTCCAGTATTTGCAGTAGATTCGACGACTTCAACTTCAACCATGCTCGCGTCGACGCCAACCACTTCCGCGGTAGAGGACGCCACACTCTCGAGTTCAGCCGGACCAAAATCGCTCGCGCTCAAACCCGGACCAGAGAAACTCAAATCAAAAGTCACTTGCACTTCCTCCTTCTCAGTTGTAGAGGAGAATGAACACGCTTCTGGTTCGGACAAGCCGCACGTATTCGAACACGAACCCCACGTGAAACTTAACGCAGATCCGTCGTAGACTCGATTGTAAAATGATAGATCACCGTAAGTAATCTTCTTCGTGCACGAAGCCATCGAAAACGGTCCACCGATGGTCGGTTCTTCCGGTGCAGAGTGTGCTGGACAATAAGTGCTCCCATCCAAGGAAGATTCGCATCCAATATCTTTAATCGGCTCTCCGTTCCCGCTCGTTTTCGAGTACAAAAAGAAGCCAAACTCCTCGCCGACGGTTAAATCTGCCGCCGAAACTTCATACTCCCCGCACTTCCCCTTTACCGCGTTCATTTCGATCCCGTTTTCAAACGCGAAGTCTGACGACATTGTCTTTGAAATGAGTTTCGCGCCGACGTTCTCCCAGTTTCCCGGATCAAACGACAACTTGTCCACCGGCGAACACGCCGCAGAGAGCGTGATAACACTCGGAGTCGCCGATTCTTCGCCCAACTTTGCCGCGTCCAAACTCGACGTTGTCGTCGATCTTCCTCGCAAGAACAAAGGCGCAGCAGCGCGAGAAGCGTACCCTTTCATCCTCACCGTCATCCTTTCCGAAGAAGAAGAAGGAGAAGAAGAAGAAGTCGTCGTCGTCACCGCAAACGTCGCCAACAACACGAAAACACACGAAAGCAAGATGTATTTCGCGCTTCGGGAGAAGATTTTCCCCTTGATGGTGTTGTTGTCATCGTTCTTCTTCACCAACAAAGGCGTCGTCTCCATCATTCTTTGTTGCGCAGATTCCCGATCGCGGATCTCTCAAAATGATACGTATGAGGAGCGAAACGACGGGAAAGATGTGTTTTAAAGTGCCGGATTCGAGCGGAATTTTTTATCTTTATAGTGTTACACTGCTTACTACAAATTAGGTTTTAACACCCTAAACAAAAAGTGTCTCTCTTCTTCACTTTTGATGGAAAAACACACGTGCGTGAAGCCATTTATATCCGAGAGTGTAAGCGTAGTATCTCTCTCGAATACGACCACGATGGTTCGTCAGAAAGAGAAGTAAGAGAGAAGCGTTCTTTTGAGTTGTTTTTATACGCATCAGTAAAAAAAATGAACGCAGAAGTAAGAAACCAACTCGCGCGAGAGGTGCTCCGAGCGACGCTTTCCTCCTCGTCGTTAGGGGAAAAAGCATCCGAATCATCCATCAAAGGCGGCGGCGACGACGTGTTCGCCGCGAGCGCGATGATCGTCGCGTCGATCAAATCCGGCGAGTATTCTCGAGCGTTAAAAAGCGTTCTGTGTTTTGCCACTCAGCCTTTATCATTGAACAATAACAACAGAGGAGAAGAGGTTTTGGAAGAGAAAGAGTTTGCGCTGTTTCTCGCAGGCGTGTGCGGGTTGTGTTTGCACCAGAGAGCGAACGCGTGCGGACCGCCGTTACATTTGGAAGAAGAAGAAGAAGAAGAAGAAGAAGGGTTTGCGAATGCGATTTTGCAAGCGTTTCGAGATGATACGTTTCGTGATGGTGGTAATGGTGGTTTTGCGCTGAATGATGCGCAAAACGCCGACGGATTATTACATGGAGATGTTGATGGAGTATTCGGAAGTTCTCGAGCGTCGATTGGCGAGATGGACGAGGAGGAGAAGGACCGAAGGCGAGCGAAACGGCGAAAGAGAAGAGCATTCGAAAAGGTGTTGTCGCGGGACGGCGAAGACGCGAGCGGGAGAATCGAGCACCCCGAATGTCTCGCGTTGGCGGTGGAGTGTTTGGTGAACTCGAAACAGATGATGAAGAGATTGGAGTTCGTGGAGAGAGACGAGACGTTGGACGTGTCCGCGAGACCGTCGCCGATGGGGAGGTGTAGGCGCGCAGCCGCGGAAGCGTTGGACGGGGAAGAGACGACGAATAGCAACGAGGAATTTCACGTCGTGAGAGATTGGTTCGCGGCGAGATGCGCCCTGGCACACCAGAGAGTATTGTTTGGACGAACGGTGACGCTCAGAAAACAGTGCTTGGGATTCTTCGCGAGGGCGTTGGAAGGGTTGTCGCGCGCGAGCTCGTTGGTAGGGGATGATGAAAAGAAAAAAATAGAAGACGCGCACTACCTTTACGGCACGTGCCTCATAGAAGCGTCTTTGATGGAGCACGAGTTCGGCGTCGACGATTCCGCGCGATATCTTTTAAAACGCGCTAAAGATGCATTAGGGGTTACGATTGAAAAGTCTGGCGCGTTGGGGTACCGCACGATCCATCAACAAGATGCGAAAGCCCAGCTGGTGCTGCGAGTGACGTGCAAGGAAAGAGCGAGCGCCGAGTCAGACGACGAGGACGAAAACGACGATGATACTGATGAAGACGAAAGTATCGCCGCCGGTTCAGGAGGAGGCAACGAGAGCGACGACACGGAAGTAGCGGAGGGAGGAAAGGCGTCGAACTCCTCTTCCTCTTCCTCTGCCATGTCTCGCTTGCGCGTCGAACTCGAAGGTTTATCCGCGGATGGAAGTCAAATTCTTCCAAAACCAAAACTCCAAAACGCCTCTGATGCGGACGACCCGTCTTTGAATGCACCTTTATCGACGATAGCCCAAGTCGTTCTCTTGGCGGAGTGCGTCGCGGTGCGTAAAAAGCAAGCCGACGATGGCTTGCGTAACTGGGAAATGACACCGTACTTGGAACGCGTTCTGACGCAAGCAAAATCGCGCCCGATCGTACGAGCGAGTGCCACGGTACTCATGACTAGACACGAAAAGACGCGCGCGCGAACGCGCGAACGCGCTTTGTTATCCTTAGAAGACGTGACGAGATCCGTCTCTGAAGTCCCCGCGAACGCCATCAAGAAGATGAGACAAAGCAAGAAAGTGAAACGAGATTTAACCACTTCACTCTCTAAAATTGGCAAAGAACGACTGCGGTTCGCCTTTTCTGTCTGGTTTCCACCTATTCACGCGCTGAAAAAAGAGTTAGGCGAAGCCCTCATTTCGATAGGCATGGTTGGCGCCGCGTTGAAACTCTTCGAAGAAATTGAACACTGGGACGCGTACATTTCTTGTCTCGAATTGCTCGGAAAGAAGCAACAAGCCGCGGACGTGGTGAAAACACGATTGAACGAAGAACCCGGGAATGCAAAGTTGTGGTGCGCGTTAGGTGACGCAACTGGCGATGAGACGTGTTATCACAAAGCGTGGGAAGTATCCGAGGAACGCGACGCGAGGTCGCAAAGAACGTTAGCGAGATTGTGTGCGCAAAGGAATGATTTCGCGCAAGCAGACGTGCACTGGACGAGAGCGCTGACGCTGAATCCACTCTTCCCGGGCGCGTGGTTTAACTGCGGCTATTGCAGAATGAAGTGCGAAGGTCGGGAGGACGACGCGTTGGCGGCGTTTGTTCGATGCGCCCAAATTGACCCAGAAAACGGGCAAGCTTGGAACAATGTCGCCGCGTTATCGATGCATAAGCAAAAGTTCCAAGCTGCGCGCGCTGCATTGCAAGAAGCGGTCAAGCATTACCGCACGTCGTGGCACACGTGGGAAAACTTAGCCATCGCTTCTGCGAAAACAGGGAGATTCGTCGCGTCGGCGAGAGCGTTAATGAAGGTGATAGAGTTAACCGACGGAGCTAGAGTCCACATACCGACGATATCGACGCTTTTAGACATGTGCGAAGAAGGAAGAAAACTTGGTCCCGAAAAGTGTGAGTGGATGCGCGACGCGGAGAAATGGGAACGCGAGGCGAATAAGAAGAAGGACGCAACGTTGCTAAGTTTGAACGCTTCCGATGACGAAGGCGAGGCGTCGGATGACGACGAAGAGGAAGATTGGAACGATGCCGCGTGCGGCAAAGCCGCGGCGGATATAGCGTCGTTCTTCAGCGATTTTAGCGTGAACGATACCGAAGCGAACACGACGACGGCAACAGCAACAGGAACCAAATTTAACGTTCGCGACGAAGAGATCGACGAGAAGACGGGCGCGCCAAGAATCGTCGCTAAAATCGAGGAACTTCTCGAGCAGATCTTGGCAAAAGCAGCGTCTGGAAACACAAACTCTGGTGGAGGTAACAACGCTAGCGGCGCGCCGCCGAGAGCTATGCACGATACCGCGGCCATTTGGCACCTGGTATCGAGACACGCGGAGAATTGTGGCGATTTCGCATCTTCGGTTGAAGCAAAATTGAAAGTTGTCAGAGCGTTAGACGCTTCGGGTTGGAGGAAAGACGGGAACGCGTTCGACGCGTACGTCTCCGCGGCGATGAACTGGGCGAATGCGCTGAAAAAAGAGTCCTCGGCGTGTACGAAGAAATCGGTCGCGAGCGCGAGAATGTTGCTAAAAAGCGCAGTTAAAATTGCCCAAAATGAAGGCTTTGACGAACGCGCCACGTATGCGCCTTTAACTAAAACGTTCGAGAGCGTAGAAGAGATTGAAAAGAGCTTCGATTAGAGAGAAGAAGGAGAGACAGACGGTACGTGCGATAGTGTTAGTGTTTCAAGGTAGTATTTTGAAGTAGTATATATCAATGCCAATCTAGTAGTAAATATCGCGCTCGGTGTGTTCTCTCTCTATTTTATTCGCCCATCGCATCCGGTGGCGCCTCGAACAAGTAATTCGCCGCCATCTCTTCGTTCTTATCGCACGCGATGTACGCTTCCACGCACTGTTCCATCGTAAAACCCAAAGCCATCAATCGTTCGCACGCCTCGTTCTCCTCTTTGGACAATTCGATTTGTTCCATCTCGCCTTCGCCCATTCCCTGCGCTTCAAAATCGCTCGGTTCGTTCAACAGTTGTAAAAACTCCTCCTGGTTGCTGTTAATCAAGTGGTACAACTGCGGGTTTTGTCTTTGCAACTCGCCGAGCATGGGTTGTAAAATAGACGGGTTACCTTGAACCATCGCGCGAATGGCTTGGAATTGCGGATTATCGCGAAGAAACGCCAACGTGTTCACTTCGCCCTCTTGCGCTTCCTCTTCCGCTCCACCGGCACCAGCGGCTGCTAAATTCGCCGGAATGCCTTGCGGGAACAAGTTCAACGGCGCCGAACCGTCCGCGGCAGCCGGGGGAGCTCCACCCGCACCAACCCCGGGAGCAGACGCCGTCGCACCTTCCGCCGTTCTCACCGCATTCGCCGCCGCGGCATCAGCCCCTGGTGCTGCTGCTGGTGGTGCTGCTGCTGCTGCCGCATTCGCCGCCGGCGCTGAAGCCATCATCCCTTCCGGGATCCCGTTCAACAAATATTCCACCGCTCGATCTGGGTTGTTAAACGCCGCTCTCAACGCCGCCACGCACTGATCTCTCGGAAAACCCATCGCTTGTAATTCCTCGATCGCTTTTTCTAATTCCGCACCAACCACTAAACCCGGAGACGATACCGGAACTTCCGCCGTCGTTTGCGGTGCCGCCGCCACCGCCGCGGCCGGCGCCACCGGCGCCGCAACATCCGGCGCCGAAGTCGCGGGAGGATTCGCCGGCGCCGGCGCCGCCGCCGTCGTCTTCTCCGCCGGTTTCTTCGTCTTCTTGCTCATCACCACCACAAACCCATCCTCGGTAATCTCCGCCTCCGAAACCGTCTTCTCGTCCTCGAGCACTTGTCCTTTGTGTACGAACACTAAGAAATCGGTTTCCGCGCCGAGTTGCGGTTGCCCTTCGATCGCCAATTTTTTGCACTGCAAAATAGTCGTTTTCGAAGGGTCCGAAATTTCAATCTCGAACTTTTGCGCCGTTCTGTCTTTCGTTGATTTGTTTTTATGTCGTCGTTTTGTGCATCACGCATCAGAGAGAGAGAAAAAGACACACACAGAGAGAGAGAGAGAGAGAAAAGAGCGTCGAAACTGTCAGCATCGCTCTCTCGCAGGAGAGAAGGAACGAGAGAGAGAAAACCAAATCTGGATTGGAAAAAACCGCCTCGAAGCAGCGCAAAAGGAACGAGAGAGATTTGCGAGAGAAAAACAAAAGCAAAGAAGAATTGAAAAGACGCTCTAAAACGCACAGTGTTTTCAAGTGAATCTTCATCTCTCTCTCTCTTCTTTTTCGAGAAAAGGTGGCGGTTAGGTGTAAAAACGCGGTGGTTTGACGACGTTTTGCGCGCGCGCACAGTGGAGAGAAAAAGACGGAAGAAGAAGAAGAGATCAGAGTTGCCTTGCTCGTTAGGGTTTAGAACCCTAAACCATTCAATCAGAAAAAGTTTGTTAAAAGCCGTCGGAAACGCGAAAGAGGAGCACGCGAATACTCGGGGAGTCAGAGAGAGCGTTTCACTTTTGAAGCGCAAAAGTTCTCTCTCTCGTTCGCTCTTTCTTTCTGGTCTTTCTTCCGAGAAGGACGGCGAGAGGTTTACAACGCTTTGAACACACATCATTCCTCTCGAGAAGAATTGGAAAACTCAACTTCGTATCACTTTTACTTCTACAGTATTCGTTAAGAAGAGCTCTGGTATTCTTCGTTGAAGAAGACGAGTCAGAAGAAGAAGAAGAAGAAAAAGTGAGAAGAGAATACTATACGAATACTCGATAATACTCTGAGAGACGAATACGAATGAGCGGCGGCGGCGTTGAGAAGAAAGACGTGGAGATGATGAAGTTGAGAAAAGATGATTCTGTTGATGATGAGAAACAACGCACGTACGAAGAGGAATGCTCGTACATTGAAAACCGAGATCCGACGTCGTACGTGATTAAAATCGGGTTCGTGGCGAACATGCGCGTGCCTGGAATATTCTACGTGAACAAATTTCTCGCCGGATTAACGTTCGAGGAGTTGAAACAACACGCCGAACGAGGTCGCGCGGGCGGATTTTTACCCGCGGTGAAGCAAATCGCAAACGTGGCGTCGTTGCCGGGTATTGTCGGTCGATCGATCGCGTTACCGGACGTGCACTCTGGGTATGGGTTTGCCATTGGGAATGTAGCGGCGTTTGACGTGAACGACCCGAAAGCGGTCGTTTCTCCAGGAGGCGTCGGTTTCGATATCAATTGCGGCGTGCGGTTAGTGAGGACGAATTTGACCGAAGCGGAGGTGCAACCGCTGAAAGAGGAAGTCGCGCAGGCGTTGTTCGACCACATTCCCGTTGGCGTCGGTGGGAAAGGTATCATCCCTGTCGACGCGAAGACGTTGGACACGGCGTTAGAGATGGGCATAGATTGGTGCGTTCGAGAAGGGTACGCGTGGATCGAAGATAAAGAACGGTGCGAAGAAAACGGACGAATGTTAAACGCCGATCCGAGCAAAGTTTCGCAACGAGCGAAAAAAAGGGGTTTGCCGCAAATGGGCACGTTAGGTGCTGGAAATCATTACGCGGAAATCCAAGTCGTGGATGAAATTTACGACCAGTTCGCCGCTAAGAAAATGGGTATCGATAAAATCGGCCAAGTCGTGGTTATGATTCACTCGGGCTCGCGAGGGTTAGGCCACCAAGTCGCTACGGACGCCCTCGTAGAAATGGAAAAAGCGATGGCAAAAGATGGATTAGAACTGAACGATCGCCAATTAGCCTGCGCGCGGATCAACTCGCAAGAAGGTAAAGACTACTTAGCCGCCATGGCGTGCGCCGCCAACTACGCCTGGGTCAACAGACAGTCCATGACCTTCCTCTGTCGCCAAGCGTTTGCAAAAACCTTCAACAAAACCGCCGAACAGCTGGACATGCACGTCGTCTACGACGTCTCCCACAACATCGCCAAAATAGAAGAACACATCGTCGACGGCGAGTTGAAAACGTTACTCGTTCACCGCAAAGGTTCTACCCGCGCGTTTCCCCCGCACCATCCGCTCATCCCGGTCGATTACCAATACACCGGCCAACCCGTCCTCGTCGGCGGCACCATGGGAACCTGCTCCTACGTCCTCACCGGTACCGAAAAAGGCATGCACGAAACCTTCGGCTCCACCTGTCACGGCGCCGGGCGCGCCCGAAGTCGACACAACTCTCGACAAAAACTCAGTTACGAGCAAGTCTTGGAAAATTTGAAAACCAAAGGCATATCCATCCGCGTCGCCTCGCCAAAGTTAGTCATGGAGGAAGCGCCGGAAAGTTATAAAGACGTCACCGAAGTCGTCGATACGTGTCACGACGCTGGAATTAGTAAAAAATGCGTCAAGTTACGACCGATTGCGGTTATTAAAGGGTAGTCGGGAACGCGCGTTTAGTTCACATTTTTGTAGGCACAGTATAGCTTCACAGTTTTAGCGCATCACAAACAAACAGAAAGAAGAACACACAAAGAGTAAACACACACATAATGAATGCTACTAAAGCGCACGTCCGACCGATGATTACGACGACGACATCTTCTTCGCAACAGCAGAAAAAGCAACGACTTCATCGTGACTGCATTAAAAACCAGAGAGTATTGGAAAAAAGAAGTGCAAAGTTAAAAGCGGACGACGAATGGAAAGATGAAGATGAAGATGAAGAAGTATTAAGAAGAAGAAACAGAAGAACGAGAAGAATGATGACGATGACGATGCTAACACTCGCGAGCAGTAGTAGCAGTCAAAACGACGAATTTTACGCGTTCGCGGCAATGAATAGTAACAATAGTAATAGTGCGATAGTGCAAGCGTTAAAACAGAAGCAAAACGCAGACGACGTGGAATTCGCGACAGATATCCGCCAAAGACTCTCCGTCACGCTCGCGTCATTCCGCCGGGCGAAACTCCTCTCCGATGTAGGCGAGTACGGAAACGCGAGACAGCTCTTACGAGAAGGCGGCGCGTCTTCTTTACGGAAAGATTTACAAAAAGTAGCCTCGTACGTCGCGTTGCGCAGACCGACGTTCGCCGAGTACGAAGCGGCGGAAACCGTGGGAACGCTGGAAGCGTGGGATAACGCCATGAGAGCGATGGAAGTTCCGGAAAAGCAACGGAAAGGAGATCAGAGAAACGTAACCGCGAACGACGTGAAAACAGACGCCAACGCGGCGATTAAGAGTTTGGAGGAGGTTGTGTATCTCGTCAACGCGGACGCGACGTACGTGGACGCGCAGAAGCGATTGAAAAATGTCGATTTGGAGAAGGAATACGACGGCGAGTGAATATGCGTTTCGCGGTGTAATGTTTGAATAGAGTGCTGCTCATAGTTGTGTCACGGAAGTGATGAGAGCGTTGTAATACAAATCCGAAGAATAGTCGACTTTGTTTCCATTCGTCGTTTACTGCTGTCGTCGTCGACGTAAAAGCCGTCCGCGTTCGATGTCGCGTCTCCGCTTGTATCACTCTTGAACAATCCATCCACTCTTTAAGTTTTGCATCAAATCATCGTCACAAAAACTCTTTGTCGTCGTCGTCAAACACCGACGATGGAAACAGTCACGCCAACGACCACTCACACGAAATCTTTAAAGCGTAAACTCGCCGAAAAGCTCCTCGCGATTGCCTTCCTCCTCTTCCTCTTGCTCCTCGTATTCACATTCGTCGGGGAAAACGACGGGGAAAACACCTTTCTATCTTCTTTCCAAAAGGAACACGCGAAACGTCACCGAGAGCGGCAACGGGCGATCAATCTCGCGCACCACGAGGACGAGGAGAAAACGTTTCACGATATTTTGAGTGGGGACGAGGAGAACGAGCGAGAAACGTTTATTCGAGCACACGATGAGGCGGTGAAAGTGCACTCTGATGATGATGATGAAAATGATGATTCTTTCGAGGCTGAGGCTGAGGACGGCGGATCGAGGACGAACAACAACAACGACGAGAACAGATTTTCAAGTTCCAAACACCCGGACCTCTCGCAAACCATATACGAAAAGTTACAGCGCTACGAGCATTCCGCTTCGGCCGCGTTGGTGCTCAAACAACAACTCGCGAGTGGGAAGAAATGTCGCGAGAGCGAGTGCGCGAAAATCGGCAAAGGCGGCGTGCCGTTGAAGGCGATCAATCGAGGGAATCCGTTCGGATCGTTAGCGCCGCTGTGTTTCCAGGAGAGCGTGTTGGACGCAAAAGCGACGGAGTTTGGGTTGTCCTGGGATAAGAAAACGACGAAAGATGATTGGTTCGTGCACCGAAAGACGGCGAGCGAGGATTCGAAATTTAAGATGGAGCTGTTACCGGAGAGCGCCAAGAGCGTGACGAAGATTATGAATAGAGCGAGTAGTACTAGCAGTAGTGGTAGCAGTAGCAGTAGCAGCACCTCCTCCTCCTCCTCCTCCTCGTCGTCGTCATTTAAAACGTGCGCTCTGGTTGGGAATTCGGCGATTTTGAGTTCAGGCCCAGCGGCTGGGAAATTCATCGATGCGCACGACGTCGTCTTTCGACTGAACCAAGCGCCGACGAAAAAATATGAGGACCGCGTCGGGAAGAAAACGACCGTGCGCATCCTCAACAAATCCTGGGTTTTAGGCTATGGAGGCACGCTTCGTTTGGAACACGGCAACGTGAAAGACTCCGACCTCCCGAACGAAGACGGCGTCCTCTTCTTAGCCTCGCGAGGGAACTTCCAAGCCATCACGAAGCTGATGAACAAGTTCCGCTCCTCGAGCGCCGACGGCGACGAAAACATCAAAGTCTTGCGCATGAACTTCAAACTCTACGATGTCATCAGCGCGCAACTGAAGCGGTTCCGCTCGTGCCTGGCATCGAAAAAACAAACCTTCACGGGTGGATCGACGCCGTCTTCCGGATTAATGGCCTCGTTGCTCTTAGCCGGTCGATGCGACGAGGTCAATCTCTACGGATTCGGCCCCGGAACCATTCGAGGTAAATACCAATACTACACGTTAGCGGGAAGCGAACGCGCGCACGGAGAATCCGTTCACGCGTTTGGGTTAGAGTTTGCGTTTTTAAAAGCCTTGGATAAAATCGGGTTGGTGAAAGTCTGTCGACCGCCCATGGACGACGAGAGGTGTCGGAGAGGGTTCGCCTAACCCGATGATGATGATGATGACCAAACAGAAGACGAAAACAAAAAGATGCCCCTCCTGTAAAATTTCACACTCTCTTCTACGCCTCAATGCTCTAGAAATCTATCCTTATACGCTTTGTCGCAGGATTACCGTTGCCTTGCGCCTATTGCGTTAAAAACGCGTGTTTTAGGTGTTTTATTTCCCCATTTAGAACAAGAAAAGTAACACTCGTACACCGCACAAAGAGTAGTAGACTTCCGACTCCGATGCCTCCACCTCCTTCCGGAGGAGCGCTTCTTGCGATGAACAACAACAACAACAACAACAACAACAGCACCGTTATTAAATCATCGGGGTCATCATCATTCCTCGGGGGGAGACGAGGCGTAAGTTTCTTCCTCTTTTGCTCGTTCGTCTGTTTCTTTTCGCTCCACTTCTCGTCCTCGAAGTGGCGCTCGTTACAACTCGAATTGGACCAAACGCACGAAAAATATTCGAAAGAGATCAACGAGTTCACGAGTAAAGTGCAATTGTTATCGAAGAATTCGCAAAGGATGGAAAGTTTAGAGAAAGAAAGAGACACGCAACGGACACGATTGAAGGAGAAAAACAGCGAGATTAATCAGCTGAAGGAAGAGTTGAAAAAATCGAAACCGACTGCGGCGGCGAAGATGGCGCAGGAGACGAAGAAGAGGAACGAAGAGTTGGAAGAGCAAATCAGAGAGATGAGAGTGGAAATGGAAGAGATGAAACAAGGGAACGAGAAAGAGATGGAGGAGTTTAAGATGGATTCGAGCGAGGCGTACGACGGGTGTTCGAAGAGAGAGAAGAAGTTGCGAGGGGAGTTGGAGAGGTGTTTAGAAAGAGGAGGAGGAGGAGGAGGAAGCGTTTTAGAGAGGAACAGAAGTGGCGATGATGGTCTCAGCAACGCGGCGAAAGCAATAGAGAATAGTGGTAGCAGTAGAAGTAGCATCGGCAACGCGGTCCGCGAATCCTCTAAGCGAGAGGAAGTTGAAGACGAGGACGACGAAGCGCTGGCGAAGAAGAAAGACGACCAACCCGAGCGCGACGTAAACGTAAACGACGACGACGACGACGTAAACGACGACGACGGTCAGAGAGGAAAAAACCAAGAACAACAACAACCTCGCGCACTCGGCGACCTGGACGAAGAGGACGAGGACGCCAAGCGCAAACATAACCTCCGCGTCGATCGCATCGAACGCCTCGAAAAACAACGCCAAGACCAAGCCAAGTATTGGGCGAAATACCAAGCCAAGAAACAACAACAGCAACAACGCATTAAGAAAGAGAGAGAGGAACAAGGTGAGAACGATGATTCAGAGAACGATGTAGTAGACGATGTAGACGATGTAGCGAAGAAAATGTGAAAACGAAGTTAAAAGTACTTCAGAACAAAAAATGTCGTTTGTAACACACCAGACCTCCTTCCCGAACGCCTTCCTCGCAAAACCCGCCGCGCAAAAGAAAAGACAACAACAAAAACGCGTCAAAGTCGTAAAAGTCTCCGCTTCTTCCCCTTCCTCTTCTTCTGAACTCGACGATGATGGGAGTAACCAAGCGCTTTTGTCCCGGCGTGGATTTTCGGTTTCCCTAACTGTATTGGCGGCTTCATTCCATTCCCAAAACGAAAACGTCTCGCACGCGCGGAACAGCTCACTCCCGACCGTTCTGGTCATCGGGTCGACCGGTCAAACTGGAAAGTTAGTGGTTGCCTCCTTGGCGAACGCGAACGATGCGAACGTCATCGCCGGATGTCGCTCGCTGGAGAAAGCGAAGAAAATGAAATTGGACCAGAACGGGGTGGAATTGTTAGGCGGAGGTGAGCGAAAAGTCTTCGCGCGATCGATTGCGGATCGATTGATTCTTTGTCTTCTTTGTCTTCGTACCTCGTCTTAAAATCTCTGTTCTGTAAACATTCTTCTGACCTCTTACGATGAAAACATCTGTTCTATAAACACACACAGTGGACGTGACGGATACGACCGAGAACCTCGCGTTGGCTATGGCCGGCGCGGATGTCGTCGTCATCGCGACTGGGTTCGTCCCGGGTAACCCGTTCAAAATGAACGCCGCTGCGCACGAGGTGGATAACGAAGGCGTCGTGAATTGCGTCAACGCGGCGAAGAAAGCCGGGAACGTGAAGAAAATCGTGTTAATTTCGAGCATTCTCACCAACGGCAGAGCGGCTGGTTTGGCGGACTCGCCCGGTTTCAAAATAACCAACGCGTTCGGCGGCGTCTTGGACGAAAAGCTCGTCGGCGAAAACTACTTGCGAAACTCCGGAATCGACTGGGTCATCGTTCGTCCTGCTGGCTTGAAAAACGACCAATCTGGCTCTTTAATCGTCGGCCAAGAAGACGCCATGGCGAGCGGAGAAATCGATCGACGCTTAGTCGCCCAAGTCATGGCCAAAGCGGCGTTGGACGACAAAGCGAAGAATAAGGTCTACGAAATCGCAGAAGAAGGGTCGTATTCCAACGGGTACGATTGCGGCGCGCCAAAGTGTCAAATCGTCGGAAGCGATAGTAGTAAATGGTTCTCGTAATATATATATCACATGTAGTTCACCTTGTCTTAAAGTTGTCTTAAGTTGTCTGTGCGGACTACAACTGAAAAAAAAACGTAACACCCTTCGTCACAACTTGGAAAAACCAAATCTCGTCACCAAAAACAGAACCCGCTCGTAACCCGACGGACGCGTGATTATTACGGTCTCTCACAACAAGGTGCGCTTTTATCTCTTGCATCCTTCTTTGCGTCTTCTCCTGTCCCTCGCGAAAGCGAAAGGTTTGCGAAGAAGAATTGTTTCCTAAGCTGTTCCTCTCATCCCGGGGACTTTTCCCGACACGTGTGAAAAACAGATGACAACAACGCCGAACGAATCCGTGCCGCTCATCGCGCGGAAGGAAGAAAAGCTAGCATGGCGCGGTTCGAGGTTTGCGCTCGGCGCATCCGCTGCCGCGCTCGCGATGGGCGTCGGAATTTTCGCGCTTTCGGGGCTTTCAAAAGGTGGTCAGATTCCGAGCAGCTTGTCAAGTAGTAGTTCTCGCATTGAGCCGAAACTGGGCGCGGCACAGACAATCACGCTCGGAACGGGATGCTCGCCGTTGGGGACCGTATCGTTTGACCCGACGACGTGGACGGGAGTGGTCGGGGCAAAACTTATCACGAATTCGATGTCGACCGATTTCAGGTTTGAGAACGCGTTGGACATGACTGAGACGTCGTGCGGTCAGTATTCAGTGGAATACGAAATGGTGCAAGGAGAGCAATTTGGCTTCTACCTGTACCCTATTGGAAACACGACGGATGGCGCGCCTGTTAAAGACATTGGATGTTCTGACGAAGGGGACCAAAGATGCCCGGACCCTTCGAGTCCTGCGGCGTTGGCTGGCATGACAGCATGCACGACAGCCTTCGAGGAGAACGGTAACACGTTTTACAACCGCGTTTTTGACGGATCGACCACTTCGTATCAGTGGGGAACGTGCGATTCCTGCGCGGGGGAAGCGCCGCAGGGATGCGAGGCGACGAGCTCCGCGACAACGTACGACCATTACGAAATTCTCGAAGGTGACGTGACGTGCGAATCAAAAGGCTTGGTGACCATCGTCGACATCGACGAATGCCAAGTCGCTGGCGCCACCTTATCCGGTGACCCGAACAAGGGCTTCAGGTATGACCAGCCGGAAGGCGGCTACACGGATTCGAGTAGCTCAAGAACAAGAGGCTGCACGTTCCACAGCGGTAATGTCAACAACGACCTCCAATTCTTTCCAAACGCACAGGGCGCTTGCGGAACATCCAATTTTGATTGCGTCTGCGGCGTCAAATAAACGAGAAAATATCTGCCTTGAAAATTTCTTGTTCAATAATAAGAGTTCAAGTACCTGGTACCTAGGTACCAAAAGGTACCGGTACTGTATAATAATAAAGAATAATATTCAATAATAAGAGTTCAATGATAATAAGAGTTCATGTGCACGTGTTTTTACAACGAAGATTTATTGTATACGCATTTTTCAGCGCTTTTCTTGCTCTCTTATGTTAATTTTACTCGCTGTCTAACTCGATGACTTCTGCAGGTTCTCGCGTCATTTCTTCCGATTTCTTTCGTTCATTAGATTTCTCATCCTGTTGCACCTTCTCCAATTTACTCTGAAAAAATGCAATTTCATCGTGTATTCTTTTCTTTTCTTTTTTGAACTCCGCTACGTGCACCTCTTCCTTTGATCGAGCCTCGTCCAGTAGTTCTTTCGTTAGCTTCTCGCGCACGTCTTTTAAAACCTGAATATGTTGCTCATTCGATCTGTTGTCAATCGCATCCTTGAGCACCTTTTGATGATGGGCGTTCAGCGCGTCGAATCCTTTTGCATGCGAGTTCCTGAGCGCGACGTACTCTTCTTTCTTTAGCTTGAAGACCCTCTCACGGATGCGGGAAAGTAGCTTGATCGCAGTCTCCAACATTTTGGATTTTGGATGCTGTTTACCTTGTACCAAGAAGTACTTCGCATTCGGAGTCTTTCTAAGCTCGGATTTGATCACTTCCAGAGCTTTGTATTGAGTTTCTAAATGCTTTTGTCTCTGCTGCTGCCGCTGAATCCGCTCGTAATCAGTCGGTGGAGGAGCTTGTTGTTGTTGTTGTTGTTGTTGTTGTTGCTGCTGCTGCTGCTTCTGCTGGTGATGATGGTACATCTGCTGTTGTTGTTGCCACATCTGTTGTTGTTGGTACACTTGCTGTGCTTGTTCGGCTTTCTTTTGTTGATGTTGGGCTAAGAAGTTTTCTAGTACTCTTTGTTGATTTTGCCTCTGCAACAATCGTTGTTGTTGCTGTTGCAAGTGTTCTTCTTGAACTCGTTGTTGCCGTTGCAACTGTACTTTTTCTTTTTCTTTTTCTTCTTCCTCTTCCACGCAGGCGAGCGATCGAATTTCCTCCAGCAAACTCTCCGGAATGCCCGTCATCCTCTCACGTGTCTTTAAAGACACCGGTGAAAAAGCCAAACTTTGCGTCAAATTGTGCCACTTAGTGCGCAAATCATCACTTGAGCGCCGGAGCAAAGCGCCTGAAATATTTTCATCAGTCAAAGATTTTATTGCCGCCCACTGGCCTTTACCGCACAGTTTGACCCCAGCAACTAATGCCTGCACTTCCTCCAAAGACCAGAGGACTTTTGGACGCCGTCTTTTCGCCTCTTTAATCTTTCTTGCTTCCGAAGATTCTATGCGGGTTGGTACCACTCGTTCCCGATTCGTTTTCAAGTGATTTAAGGTGGCATCTTCTATCGTACTCGCGTACCGTGCAATTTTGTCGACTGTTTTCGCGTACTGCGTTACCCCGGGCAATGATCCCACGCCCGAGTTTGCTTCAACCCCTTGCTTCCAATCCTTGTCGATTTTATCCGGTAGATAACTGGGATCGAGAGGTTTCAAACGCTCGCGACCTTGTAATTCGACTTCTTCGTCTGGAACTATAAAACCGCCCAAATCGTCTTCTTCATCCGCATCAGTATGCACGACCTCCTCTGCCGAATTATCCGTCGCCTCGCTATCGTTATCGCTATCATCATCGTCTTCTTCTTCTTCTTCTTCACTTTGTTCTTCGCTTTCTTCCTCCTCTTCTTCTCGCCTTTGCCGCTTTCTTTTCCTCCTTTCCTCTCTTCCTTCATCCGACTCCTCCAAATCCTCCAACTCTCGTTGCAATCTTTTCATCTCTCTCTTTTTCGCTCGTATCTCTTTCGCTCTCGCTCGTTGCTCCAACTCCTTCAACTTTTTCTTGAGCTCTCGCGCTTCTTTTTTCTCCATCTCTTCCCATAGCGCGCGTAGGCCCGGAGCGAGCGCGCCATCCTCCTCCATCAGCATCTCTTTCACCTTCTGCTCCACCATTCGATTGATTACTTCTTCCAGTTCTTTGTTATTCAGAGCAGCCACACCTGAAGCACCATTTTCGTTACCGCCGCGTGTGTTTGTTCCGTCGTCCTCGTCGATTCCTTTTGGCTTCGCGGCGCTTCCTCCATCTCCTTCTTTTCCTCCATCTCCTCCAACGAAAGACACGCGACCTCGAATATCCCCCAACTTCCCGTTCACGTGTTTCACCAAGTTTCTGAATTTCTCCGCGAACGATTCCGTCAATTCTTCCTCTCGTTTCCTCTGCTCTTCTGTTTTCCGTTCCAACCGCTCGACTCTTTCCTCGGTCTTTTCCAGAAGTTTCGCGAAGCGTTTCGTCAAAGAACGTTGCAAAAAGGATGTGATTTTTCCACGACCTTCTCTGTTTTCGTCGCCGTCCTCTTCTTCGTCGTCCTTTTCTTCGAAGCCGTTTTCGTCTCCCCCATCTCTCGCGCTCTCCATATTCTTCTCGCTCTCTTTCTTTCTTTCTTTCTTTCTCTCTCTCTCTCTCTCGCAGAAGCCCACGCGCGCGCTTTTTGCGCTTCTCACGGGAAGAGAAATTTGAGAGAAAGATCACCTCTCAGAGTTAGGGTTTAACACCCTAAACATTTATATCCTCTTTTTTCTCGCGTTCTCTTTGTGGTCGTCACACAAAAACATTCCCCCTCTCTGAAAGAGAAACGTCTTCTCATCATGTCGCGCGGCGAGTACCGCGGCAATTACCAAAGAGACGACGAGAAGAACAAGAACAACGGCGAGAGATACCATCGTTCTTCCAGAAACAATAACACTAATAACGGTGGCGGTGGATACAGAAACAACAACAACAACAACAACAACAACAACAACGGGGGAAATTGGCATCGAAACACCACCACCAAGCGAGGGAGAAGTCCCGAGCGAGAGGCACAGTTCCCGCATCGAGAGGTTCGCGAGAGGGAGAAAACGACGACGACGACGAGTGGTGGTGGTAGCCGTGATGCTGCGACTGTTTTTCAAGATAATCCGTTCAATCGAAGCGCATCTTCATCTCAAGCGCAGCAACCGCTTTCGGTGGAAGAACTGTTGCAGAAGAAACGAGAGAAGGAACTCGCGGAGACGAAGCCGACATTTTTGACGAAGAAGGAACGAGAGAAGCTGGCGATGGAGCGGTTGAAAGAGAAACGACGAGAGGAAGGAGGAGGAGGCGATGGTGGTACGGTGGCGACAGCTCATCATCACGCGTCGTCGTCGTCGAGATTTGCTCGCGCGACGTCCGCGCGGGACGTGGCGGAGAGACAGTACCAGCGAGACAAAAGCGAGCAATCGGAAAGAGAAAGACAGGAACAGTTGGAGCAGTTTCGGAAGCAGTACGCCGGGGTGAGAGACGAAACCGAGAAGATGAAGAAGATGAAGCAGAAAGCGGAACGGGCAAAATATAAGTTTCAATTCGATTGGAGTAAAGAGGACGATACTTCGCGAGACGCGAATCCTTTGTACGACGCCAAGCACGACGTGAAGTTGTTGTTCGGGAGAGGAACGATCGCTGGAGTAGACGCGAGGATGCAAATGGAGCAAAATCACAAGTTTGAGAACTCTGTTGGGAAGAGGAGAGGGGGAAATACTGTGAATAACAATAGAAGTAGAAGTTACGACGCCGCCGGCGATGAAAACGCGCGCAGAATCGATAAGCATTCGAAAGCGCTCGAGAAATACGATAATCAATACGACAAGAAGAAGGAAACCACCCATTGGAGTTCGAAACCGTTAGCACAAATGAACGAACGCGATTGGCGAATCTTTCGGGAAGATTTTAACATCACGTTCAAAGGCGGGAAAGTGCCGAACCCGATGCGCGCGTGGAGCGAGAACGAGCTTTTGCCGCAGGAAATTTTACGCGCGATTGAGAAAGTTGGGTATACAAAACCTTCGCCGATTCAAATGGCGTCGATTCCTATCGGGTTGTTGAAGCGAGACGTCATTGGCGTTGCGGAAACCGGGTCCGGTAAAACGTGCGCGTTTGTTGTCCCCATGTTGGCGCACATCATGGGTTTGCCAAAAATGACCGACGAGGTCGCCGCGGATGGTCCGTATGCGTTAGTTATGGCCCCGACGAGAGAACTCGCGCAACAAATCGAAGAGGAGACGTTAAAATTCGCACATTTCTTGGGATATCGCGTCGCGTGCGTCGTCGGCGGTCAATCTATCGAAGACCAAGGCGTGCAATTGCGCAAAGGCGTCGAGATTGTCGTCGGTACGCCCGGTAGAATTATCGACGTCATAGAGAAGAGATACACCGTTCTCAATCAGTGCAACTACATCGTTCTCGATGAGGCGGATAGAATGATTGATATGGGCTTCGAACCGCAAGTGACGCAAGTCATGGAAGCTATGCCGAGCTCGAATTTGAAACCGATCGATATGGCGGAAGAGTTGGACAACAAGGCGATTGACAATAAACAATCGATTGAAACGTCTGCGAAGTACAGAACGACGTACATGTTCTCCGCCACCATGCCTCCATCCGTGGAACGATTAGCGCGCACGTATCTTCGCAACCCCGCGGTCGTGACCATCGGCTCCGCTGGGAAAACCTCCGATCTGATCAAACAAACCGTCATCTGGGTCAACCGATCGGAAAAAGAGCGCACGCTCGAACAAATCCTCTCCCAACACACGCAAACGCAAGCGATCGTTTTCGTCAACACCAAAAGAGGCGTGGATTCGTGCGTCACAGCCTGTCACTCCATGGGCTATTCCTGCGGCTCCATTCACGGCGGCAAAGGCCAAGACGCGCGAGAAGCCGCGTTAACTGGATTCAAACGCGGCGACTTTGACATATTAGTCGCCACCGACGTCGCCGGTCGCGGTATCGACGTCAAAGGCATCGATTTAGTCGTCAATTACGAGTTACCGGCGTCGATTGAAAACTACACGCACAGAATTGGCCGTACCGGTAGAGCTGGAAGGAAAGGGACCGCGGTATCCTTCATCACCAGCGAAGACCAAGACATCATGTACGACTTGCGCCAACTCCTCATCGAGAGCAACAACGAAGTACCTCCCGAGTTGGAACGGCAAAAAGCGGCCAAAGTCAAGCCGCAAAGAGACGCGCAAGGGAGAGTGTTGGAAGGAAGAGACGCCAGAGGGATGGACTCGATCATATTTTAATTGAAGTAGTAGTATAGTAGTTACGTTGTAGTGATTTGTTTTTCTTACATCGCTAGAAATTACTTATCGAGAAGTATTTGTTATACGTCGCGAGCACTGAACCGACCAACAACAACTCAATCGAAGACCAACTCATCGAACGCGAGCAAAAAAGAAGATGCAAAGCGAGCATTCTACCAACTGAATTATATCCCCGAATGATGATAGTTTGGAGATACAGCGAATCGAACGCTGGACAACTCACACATTTTTCTTTCTCCTCTGAAGAAGAGAAGAGCCAAACATCTCTTAGGGTTTAGAAGTAAATATATATTCCTCAAAACGCAAATTCACTTCTCACAAGTTTTGCGAAGGTGACGATGACGATTACGATGATGATTACGATGATGATGACGATGATGACGATGACGATGAGTAGTCTGTGATCAACTCTCCATACTCGTATCGCCAACCAAATGGGAGAGGACAGTTCTTGTCGAGGAGGTATTGTAAACATTCGGGGTGGTTGTAGCGGTGCGCTTCTTGAACGGCCGCAGAGTTCCAAGGCGCTTTGGCGGTTTCGTGCAAGTACTTCAAACAATCCAAATGGCCGTTCCTGGCCGCATTTGCACACACACATGCGTTATATTGATCATACTTACGCTCAACAAGATATTCGAGTAAATGAAGATGACCATTTTCAGCCGCCAAAGAGGCAGTACCCTCAGCCCAAGGCGCTTTCGCTGTTTCGCGTAAGTATTTGAGTACCTCGAGATGACCGTGTAAGGCAGCACTTGCACACGCTCTCTCATCGATAGGACACTCATTTGCAACGCAATACTTTACCATTTCCAGATTACCTTGATATGCGGCCGCATCAATCGTCAATTCATCCCACTCACACTTTTTCTCCTCTCGCGCCCACTTGAGCAACTCGAGTTTATTCGTCCGAGCAACTTCCCAGCAGAAATATGATTCTATGAAGAAAAAATAAGTAATTGGCCACAACAATTTATTCTCCCACGCAACTTCCAAAGTCGATATCGACGACATCTCTTGAATCTTAAACTTCTTCTTCAAATCACCCGCGCGAGACGATCTCTTCACCAACGCTCTCGTTTCACTATTCACCTCGTACAAGAATTTAAGATCCGTTCGATTCAATCTCGGCAAAATGTGAGTGAAACAAATATCATCGCACTTCACGATCACATCCCACAACGCGACCAATCTCCCCCCAACGCCTCCCTCGTTCGCGCTCCTCCTCGTCGCTCCAGAAGAAGAAGAACTAGAGCGCATCATTCTCTCTTTAATCGTTTTTGATCTAATATTTTTTGTATCTCACATGCGAGAAAAAAAAAGAAAGACGTTTCGAAGAAAAAAGTTTAGGGTGTCTGCCGTCCGAGAAAACCTTCGCGATACCTCTTTAAAAACGCCATTGTTGCGCGACGCCTCGCTCGCAGTCCACACATCTCAGGGCCCGCCCACGACGTAAATAACTTCGTTTCGTCTTCGTCGTCGCGTGAGTAACAACAACGGTGGTGGTGGTTATTAAAAAGAATGTCCTCCTTAAAAACCAAAGCAGCGCAACACATCTCTCGGGAAATTCAAGCCACCGCGGTGCGACGGAATACCAATCGTACGTTTCTTTATTCTCTTCTTAATCATCACACTGACCTGCACGTCTTCTTAAAACAACAGTCTATGAACTCGCGAAAACGATGCCTGAATACGGCGTCGGGCAAAGGTTTACCAAAATCTATTGGCAACAACAAGAACAAGAGGAGAGCAAAAGAGTATTCCCAGGACCGACGTTTTGGACGTTGACGAAAATATTACCAAAAGCGAACGGTCGCACGGGTCATTGGGCGTACGGGATTTTAACCTGGAAAGGGAGGCAACGCATGACGGAGGAGAAAATTACCGGGACGCACAAGACGGTGTGGAAAGTAGTCGACGAGGTTAGAGAAGATGGGTTAGATAAAAGAGGGATGGGAGACGACGGGTTGAAGTTAGCGTTGCCGGAAAAAGAGGAGGAAGAAGAAGTAGTAGTAGGAGGAGGAGGAGAAGAAGAAGCTCAAAAATAGGTAGCAAAGAAAGAAAATGTATTATTTAGTTCGTTATTAAAATCTAATGGTGTTCATCATGTCGTCGTTGTTGTTGTTGTTGCTATCGCGATCGCGATCCTCGTCGTCGTCGAGGTAAACTCTCTCTTCCGCTCCGTCTTCGAGCTCTAAACTGCCGCTGCTCACGAACGGATTTGCCGCCGCGCCTCTCGCCTGTCGTCTCTCGTTCATTTGTTCAATCACTCGCGATTTCAACTTTTCACTTTCTACTTTTATGTCTACGCTGACGCCTTCGTTCGCCGCCGCGAACTGTTCTCTCAACGTTTGATGCAACTGACTCAAATCGTCTTGCTCGGAGGAGACGTACGCCGTGTATTTGCTTGCTCTTCGGGCGACGGTTTTCCTTCGGCGATTGACCACGTGCATGCGAAAGAAGCACGCCAAAAAACCTAACACGGTGCACGAGAGAATGAAATAGAAAAACCCGCCTCCTCCGTCTCTGGCGTCGATCAACGACCCTTTCTCTTGCACCGCGATTTCCTCGGCGTATAAAATCGCGTCCAAGTTCGGGTAGTTTTCCTTTACAGACGCGTACCCCTGAGTATATAACTCGCCTCGTCGCGGCCCGTCGCACCTAAATCCTAGACTTTGCGTCTCGTTGCACATGGTCGCGTCTTTCATCTCTCCGTACCCGGAATACAACTTCTCCACGATATCCATCCCTTCCGTGACTTCCGCGAACGGCACGCACTTTTTATCCAAGTCTTCGCTGTTGTCTCTCATGTTGACGAAAATTTCCGACGTTCTATCGTGGTACATTTCATCACCACTACTAGTATTACTACTACTGCTGCTATGTCCTAAACTCGTCCCAAACGCGACCCATCCTCTCTTATTACTCGTCGTCGTTTCCAACGTCTTCTCCGACTCGTCCGCGAGGACGCACCCGCTCGTCTCGTTTCGATCCGGATCGTACACTCGCGCCAAACTCGGTTCCGCCGCGATCCCAAACTGTACCCCGTACCCAGTTAAACTCCTATACACTAAACTCTTCCGGTAAAAGTGTTCGTTGACTAAACCTCGAAACCGGTCGAACGCGTTGGGCGCGAGCGCTCGATACGCTCGGACCGTAAACGTGCCTTTTGTTGTGGTGAATTTATAATCCGCTCGAAGTAACGCATTTTCCGTGGATTCTGAGACGTATTTCGCGTCCAATTCGGAAGGTTTGCAGACTAACGGTGTTGTGGACGCTGCTTCTTCTGTGCACGCGATCGGTTCTTCTTCTTCTTCTTCTTCCGTAGTGCTTCCAAAGGTATTCCCGCTCATCTTTCACGAGACGTTTTTCCCGTTAGACAACAAAAGAGAGATGCAATCACAACGCGCTCTATTATACGCTCTCGCCTTTGAATACGCAGAAAAGAACAAACTAAACACACACACACACACTCACGCGCGTAGTATATATACCAAGCGCGTTCTATTTCGACGAGAGACCGCACAGAAAGAGCGGAGAAGCGCGAGCGTATAATGGGGCACATCGAGGGAGAGCGATGCCCTTTCTTCAAAGGCATTATTAGGGTTGGAAACCCTAAGCAAAAAATGGCGAAGAAAAATTCGTGGTCAAAAAGCCGCCAAGCCGTCCTTTTCCTCTTAAACTTGTTTTGTTCCATTATTACGAGAGAGAGAGTTGGAGAGACGAGAGACTCGGAGAGGGATACGCACGCGGACACACACACTCACACAGAGAGTTTTTAAAAAGAGAGAGAGACGGTGTGTTATCGTGCGTTTTGTGAGAGTTACAAGAGAGAGAGAGATTGACGCTTTTTTCTTTCTTCCGTGTGACGAGCGAACTTATCCAAACGAGAGAGAGGAAGGAGGTATAGAAAAAGATGATGTCGCCGCTTCTTTCCG
>ENA-OWPI01000321-OWPI01000321.1-marine-metagenome-genome-assembly--contig:-NODE-321-length-71996-cov-6.572171_pt1 | contig 71996 bp, 89 predicted proteins | sample MGYA00238138_ERZ651775 | MGnify/ENA primary metagenome ERZ651775 (study PRJEB26906, sample SAMN06265043) | marine metagenome | isolation source: Helgoland LTER site | place: Germany:Helgoland, sampling...
AAGTTAGTATAGCGCTTATAGGTAGACCTGAAAAAGCTGATTTCGGGTTGGCCTACTAGGTGCACGTCCTGTGCACCTACGGCGACGAGTTGGGCAATACCACCAGACATTTTATATTATAGTGAGACTTTATTTTTTTAAGTGTGAGTCACTACGATATAAAATATAAAATTACAGCTTCATGATGTAATAAAGTGCATAATATGGATTTGTTACGGGTATAGCATCTCCACTTCCTGTATCACCCGAACTCGCTGGGTGGGTATGTACAGATCTGTTAGAGCCCCCCGTATGGTTATGTGGTATGTGTTTTGTCGGTAAATTATGAGAGTGAAGCGCCGCATAATTCGTGAGCTCGGCCGGGATCTGCGAGTTGGCGTGAGTTCCCCACTGCCCGCCAACCTGTGCACCGACATTATTATTAATGTAGTATCGATTTTGTCGCCAATTAATATTGGTCGCGGTGTGCCTATGACTGCCACCGCCGCCGCTTTGACTATGACTATGGTTGGCGTAGCCAGTTCCTACGTTGTGCTTGTGTGGTGAATTTGCATCACTGACACTAACGGGATGACTATGTGTGGCTAACATAGCTGCATCAGTCAGGTTCGTGGTATCCGACCCACCGTCAGTACCTACAGATGTGGTAGCAGGTACGTCATCCCCGTTGGCACACCGAATAACTTTATCCGATAGATCTGGAGTTCCGTTAGCACCATCGCATATAACCCAACCTGGAGGAATATCAGTTGAATTTCCATGCCATATTCCAATTGCACCACTCGGAATATGTGCATTAGTGACCCCCCCAACTTCTAAAGAAGTTGCTCTAACACTACCATCCACTCGTAGTTTATAACTTCCTGGATCATTGGTGCCAATCCCTATATTTCCACCAAATGTACGAATAAGTGTCGTCATCCTATTATTACTACTATACAATTTTTTAAACTTAATAATTAAACGTATTATGTTTTCATCATATAATAAAGTGCATAATATGGATTTGTTACGGGTATAGTAGCTCCAGTTCCTGTATCACCTGAACTCGCTGGGTGTCCATGTGGTGCATCTGCATAATTTCCCTGATGACCATGTGGGGAAGAGTTGTTTCCCCAGTTGTGGGTATGATTTCCGGTGTATCCTATCGAGACATCGGAGGAATAATGATTTGAGTGAATTGCAAACTGATTGTAACCACCACCCCATACGTTCATATTAACCCAACCCGGATTTTGTCGCCAATTAAATTTCGAAACCGAATGTATATGATCACCGGCTGCGTTATTGCTATGATTGTGGTAAATGTTTCGAGTTTGGACGTTATGATTATGTGGGGCACTCCCAGTATCGACAGTAATGGGATGACTATGTGAGGCTAACATAGCTGCATCAGTCAGGTTCGTGTTATCCGACCCACCTTGAGTATTTATACCTGTGGCGATCGTCGGTGACGCTACATCCCCTGAAGCAGCTCGAATAAATTTATCCGTTAGATTAGGGGTTCCGTTAGCACCATCACATATAACCCAACCTGGAGGAATATTACTTTGAAAACCTTTCCATATCATAATAAAACCGGATGGGATATGTGCACTAGCAGCGTCACCGAAATCGACTGTATTAGCTCGAAGTGAACCAACTACATCTAGATCATAATCTCCGGGATCATTGGTGCCTACCCCGATATTTCCTCCAAAGACACCAACCTTCGTTGTCATTGTTATTACTACTATACAATTTTTTAAACTTAATAATTAAACGTATTATGTTTTCATGATATAATAAAGTGCATAATATGGATTTGTTACGGGTATATCATCTCCAGTCCATTCGGCGCGGGTACCTGAACTTGCTTGATGGGAATGTGGTGCAGGGGAGGTGGGGTGTGCACCTTGGGGGTGTGTATGACCCGCGTTGTGGTAGGGGACACCATGATTGTGATTCCCTCCTTGGTTGATGCTGGTATCGACTGGTATATATTCGTTCGCGTGAAACGCCCACTGCCCACCAACCTGCGCACCGACGTTATGATTAACCCAACCCGGCGCTTGTCGCCAATTAATATAGTTTATTGGGTGACGGTGATTACCTTGCTGATTCGACCCGTGCGTGTGTTGAGCGTTGTTTGTACTTGTATTATGACTGTGATTATCTTGAGTATTTCCTTGACTTACAGTAACGGGATGACTATGTGAGGCTAACATAGGTTCGGTTAGGGTCGTGTTATTCGACCCACCTACAGTACCTACCCGCGTCGTGGCAGGTACATCATCCCCTGAAGCACCTCGAATAAATTTATCCCTTAGATCTGGAGTTCCGTTAGTACCGTCACATATAACCCACCCTGTAGGAATAGTAGCTAAAAGTCCATGCCACAATCCAATTAAACCAGTTGGGGCGATTGCATTACCAACCCCCCCAATTTCTAAAGAAGATACTCTAACACCACCATCCACTCGTAGCCTATAACTTCCTGGATCGTTGGTGCCTATCCCTATATTTCCTCCGAATGTTTGGATAAGTGTCGTCATCCTATTATTACTACTATACAATTTTTTAAACTTAATAATTAAACGTAATTGCATCCACTTGCCCACCAAGCTCTGAACCTTTTGTAAATTTTAACACTCTACCATCCGGGTGTGATGAAAGATATTCAACAAATATATCATAATACCCAGCACCCACGATAGCCTCATTAGCATTATACTCCACTGTATTTGTATTTGTTGATGTTACACTAGACCACGGTGCACCACTATGTCCAACCACTGTTGTAGTACCTAATACTATATTTGCAGGTGTACCACCAGTAATATGACCACCACAAACGTCTTGTATAAAACTACTTACTGTAGATGTACCTTCAACTAATGTTGCGTATATCCTCGACTGAAATACATGATTTGAAAAAACAACAGTGAAGGTTGCAGTACTTACCGATGCATCGGCTTGTAAAGTTGTTGTATAAGAATATGTTTTTTTACATGTACCTGATCTGTTAGTAACAAGACCACCATGTGTGTATACTGTTAATGCGTGTAAGTTTGTTTGTGTACTTATACCACCGGCAACCGTAAGAGTACCTGTATTAACATCAGTCGCATGATCTGTACCAGTTAATTCTGTCATACCACTGATATTTACACCACCACCTACATCTAGACTTACATTTGGTGCATCACTACCAATACCAACTCTATTTGTAGATGCATTGACTACCAGTGTATCGGTATCAACAATAAGACCACCAGTACCAATTGTAGCGGTATCAACTGTACTTTCACTGGCATTCAGATTGACACCTGGAAAGTTTAATGTATGGGTTGCCATAATTAATATAAGGGTAGATAATAATTATCTAAGATACAATGTTGAATGTGTGTAATAGACAGCTTCGTCGCTGGTAGCCACCTTAATAAAAATATCCTTTAACGATCATGTATATCCACGACTGGGTACTACCGCCTTCACCCGATACTGTATGGTAAATTTTATTACCCGTATCGAGTGGTATGATACACGAATTCCACCAGTTACCGTAAAAATATTCAAATCCATCACTCTGCCCCGGCATAGATAAAAAACACTGCTGCGCCGCCAAGTTTCCAAATTGGGACGAAGGGCGAGCATTTCTACCACCTGTCCACATTGTCATTTGTCCTACATTTTTACCCAAAGCATGACCAACATGATCGTTGGCGCTATGTTGTGGCATAAATACGTCTGCGTATATAGCTTTACAGTTCGTAGGTAGTTCTGATGTTGTGAATGTGACGCGAAGTACACTACTAATACCACCCGTCCATTGCCATTCTTTTATATAAGGCGAATTAAGTAAATAAAGCATCGATGCCGACCCATGATTCGGACCGGTAGTAGGACCACTCACAGAGAGTTCACCAGTGATACTCGTATCTCCCGTGATACTCGTATCTCCCGTGATACTTGTTTCTCCTGTTAGGGTAGTTAAATCGGTAACATTTAAGTTACCTGTGACAGTGACATTGCTCTCTGATGTGTCCACAAAGAGTAGAGGGTCACTCATCTACTGTTTAGGGAGGTTTTTTGCAAAGTGGGTTCGTTAATCCCATACAAGACCTGTAAGGGTTCCATATGCAGAGTGCCACCTGTACGGATTCGCAGTATTAGGATCCACTTCTAGCTGAACTTTATATGAATCACCGTATATTAAACCGGACATAATTCCGAGATACCCATGTCCATCTAAGCGACTATGATCAACATAAAGGTATTTTATCCAACCCGAGCTACTTGGAAAATATGTAACTACATTGGTGCGTTGATTTTTAACGGCTATTCTTAAATGTATTGCTCGTCCACTTGTATCAACGTAGTCTCCTGAAATTGAAATTGAGTACAAAGGATCACTTGAATAAGCTGTCCACGCATCGCCATAAGGAACGTAGGTTTGCCATCCGTCTGATGTAAAAGACTTACTACTCGATTCCAAACGAATCATTCGTGCTCTTGTTTTTCTCAGTGACCCACTTATATGAACATCTCCACTCACGTCCAAATCTCCTGTGATACTCGTATCTCCCGTGATATTTAGATCTCCTATGACACCTCCAATAATACTTAAATTACTTGTAACATTTAGGTTACCTGTGACAGTGACATTACTCTCTGATGTGTCCACAAAGAGTAGAGGTTCACTCATCTACTGTTTAGGGAGGTTTTTTGCAAAGTGGGTTCGTTAATCCCATACAAGACCTGTAAGGGTTCCGTATTGCGAGTGCCACCTGTAGTTGCTCGAGCTATTAGGGTCCACTTCTAGCTGGACTTTATATGAATCACCGTATATTAAACCGGACATAATTCCGAGATACATATGTCCATCTAAGCGGTTTCTATTTATATACATGTATTTTATCCAACCAGAGCTACTTGGAAAATATGTAACTACATTGGTGCGTTGATTTTTAACGGCTATTCTTAAATGTATTGCTCGGGCTCCGTCAACCCAGTCTCCTGTAATTGAAATTGAGTATAAAGGATCACTTGAATAAGCTGTCCACGCTTCTCCATAAGGAACGTAGGTTTGCCACCCGTCCGATGTAAAATATCTATTACCCGATTCCAAACGAATCATTCGTGCTCTTGTTTTTATCAGTGACCCACTTATATGAACATCTCCACTCACGTCCAAATCTCCAGTGATACTCGTATCTCCTGTGACACTCGTATCTCCTGTGATACCTCCAATAACACTTAAATTACTTGTAACATGGAGGTTACCTGTGACAGTGACATTGCTCTCTGATGTATCCACAAAGAGTAGAGGGTCACTCATCTACTGTTTACGGAGGTTTTTATGCTATCGCTCGTATTGTTAAGTGGGGTCTCACTGGCGTCGCCGCCCCACCGCTAGTACCATTCCACCATTCATTAAAGTGTAATCTGGATTCGTATGATCCATTGTATTCTCTATACGTAATTCTTAACGTTTTTGGAGTGGTCCACGAGGTAAATTTTCCAGCTGCTGCATTAGTTGATGAAGCGTTACAGTCAATCGTATATTCAATAAACACAGGAAACAATGCATGATGCCAATTGGTCGATGCATAGTTTGAAGCGATTGTATGCATCGAATCCCTTAGAGTAGTTCCATCAACTTGCATTTGGTGATGCGATATACCTGAGTTTTCTGCGTTGTCCCATTGATACGAAAAACGATAATACACTCTCTTTGTACCAGGTGGTGGAGTGTACGCGATCGTACTTCCCGTTACCGCGGTGTGTGTAGTATTTCCATGTTGTGTAGCTGTCACGTTTTGTACGGTATATGTACCAGAAGTAAGCTCTATCTGTGATCCATCGCAAATCGAGCTTAGTTCTTCAATAATTTCACCCGGTCTGTATTGAGTTCTAGATAAGTTTCCTATGACATTTAGATCTCCAGTGACACTCATATCTCCAGTGATACGAGTGTCACCTGTTAGGGTAGTTAAATCGGTAACATTTAAGTTACCTGTGACAGTGACATTACTCTCTGATGTGTCCACAAAGAGTAGAGGTTCACTCATCTACTATTTACGGAGGTTTTTTATACATTGGGTCACACTTTAGAGGAAACGAAAATTATAATGTGGGTGGTTCTCGACTCGAGATTTCATATTCTAGGATAGTTGCTTCCATAGATTTCATCTCCTCAAGCTTGTTTTGCTCTATCAGGGAATCCATCTTACTCTTTATGATTTGTTCACCCTGATTCTTTATACGGACGTTAAAGTAATTTTCTATAAACTCTTCGGGTTTTGCTGCAATCACTTCCATACATTTTGTACCTATGGGATTAATTTGGATTGTACATGACGACGAACCATCACTGTTTTTTGTATATGTGACCGTAGACGAATCTTCTAACCGTGTCATTATGTTATATAAAGATTTATTTTTTTAACTATATATGGAGTTCATTTATGAACGGGAAAATTTCATCCCATCCGAAATATGTGCTCGAATCATCGATAAGTTCGAGAAAGGTGATAATAAGCGAAACGGTACGACTACAAAAGGACTCGATACGGGATACAAGCGAAGTACCGAGATACGACTATATGGAAACGGTCACTGGGACGATGAATTAAACTATTTCGATGAAGTGTTGGAACGTGCTAGAAATGAATACAGAATACACATAAAACCCCTCGACCGTAACCAGTTATTGGATGCTGTTATGAGGGATAGTCACGTGTACCCACCTCAGATTCAAAGAACCTTACCCGGCGAATTCTATCACTGGCACAGTGACGCTAACATTCCCACGAGTTTCAAAACTTTTACGTATATACTCTATTTAAATGACGTAGACGAGGAAAATGATGGAGCGACAGAGTTTAGTTGCGGAAAATGCATTCAACCGAAAACGGGAAAACTCGTAATTTTTCCGAGTACCTTCACGTACCTCCATCGAGGACAGGAATTAAAAGGAGGTGTTAAGTATATCGCCACGAACGGTTACACGTGTCTCCCACCAGATGTTCTTGCCGGACTTAGGCGATGAGATGACCAGCGAAATAGACGGAATCGTTACCATGGAATGTTGCTTGATTCAGATACACTTCTACATAATCGTTCGCATTTAAATCCATGATAGTATAGGCACTACCCGCAGTTGCATAATTACTTGTACCGTTGGGTCCCGAATATGCACGGACGTACTGGTACCCCCCATTTTTATATATAAATATTTCTGTTGTATCGGATGTACCAGTTTGTCTAAATCCGTTGGTATACATAGCATATTTACCAGCTGTATTTATCGTGATACGCGATCTTGTATTTAAACCACCTTGATTTACGTGAGTCAACGTTACACCCGTAGGGGTAGATAAAGTTCTATTCAAATGCGCGAAATCAGGTGCGTGAGCCCCGTGATTTGCTGAAGTACTGACACCTCCATTTGTAAGTGCCCAATTCGCCCCTGTTTGTTTTATGATACCATTCACATGTAGAGCTGTATCGGGTGAGACTGTACCGATTCCCACGTTTCCATTATTTTGAATAATCATCCTCGTATCAGCGGCTGCAGTGGTGACGGCGTTCGTATCGTTGACTGCGTCATTACAAAACTTTATGTCACCACGTCCGTTCACCAAATTGCGTTCATAAAATATAGCGGCTTTCGCGACTCCGGGGTTCTCGGTCGGAGCGTTCACGCCGAAGAATAAAGCGGCAGTAGTTCCTGCACCACCGCTCGCTTTTTCTATGAACAGTCCAGACGTACCTTCAGCAGCCGCTTTATATATATGGAGTGAGTTTGTAACATGGAGGTTACCTGTGACAGTGACATTGCTCTCTGATGTGTCCACAAAGAGTAGAGGTTCACTCATCTACTGTTTACGGAGGTTTTTTTATACATTGGGTGGAGTAGGCCAGTTAGGATTTTTTGGATCTTCAGTTACCGAGGGTAAGTCTCTAAGGGCTTGACGGTACACTTTCCATTCATCAATATTTTCTTGTGGTAAAGGTGAGTCGGATACACTCACAACCCAATCACATTCTGAAAGACGTTGCTTTCTTTCACCTCTAAACATTACCCATAGAGATTGAATACAATTTTGAGTTTCTACTTCGAATGCTTGAGTATCTACCGTAAATTCTATTTCATCGGTTTCTGAATTACGACTGGGTATTACGAAATCTGAGTTCATTTCCGGTGGAACTATGACATGTTCCAAATCAGAAGATCTAGATTCTACGTCGCTCTGCGTACCTCTAAATCTATCTACGATTTCTAATGTTTCTGGGACGAGGGAGACGTACGCGTTCATATATTATGCAATTGAAATTAATTCACCCGAAAAAAATGAGTGTGCTCTATAAATTGTAACTGACGCCCCCCCACGTCCACCGAACGCTATTTGATAATTGGCTGGGACATAAAGATCAAACGTAGGATGACCTAATCCTCGATATTCTCTATTAGTCCATATCATTTCATCACCAGTTGCAGATCCTCCTAATAATTTATAAGGTGCTATATCATCCCATGCTCCCGAATTAGACGTTCTATACCACATACTGTACTGTTGCTCCGAGGCGCTGTTGTTCCACGGTGCAACAGAAAACCTATAGTGACCACTTACAGGGGCTGTAAAACCTCCGGTAGAGGTACTGTAATGACTACCGACATTGTAAAGCGTACTGGTTAACTTGACCGGACTGTTGAATCCACTGAAAGTTCCGTTAGAACTATTAGAATAAGCGGAAAATCGAGGTTGGTTATTATATTTTAAATAACCTTGAGGAGAAATTAACATCTTCTCACTGGGATTTGAGCCCTGACTTGTGGAAGTTCTGAACGAAAGAGTACCCAGAGCACCACTGTAATTCGGACTATCATGTATACCGACAATCTCCGAAGACATATGCTGGGTAGCCCAAGTAAGGTCATCCGCTCCAAATTGCATACCACCTATCTCCGTCCCACCCGGGGTATAATTGCCATTTACGCCGTTATTTAGGGTTTCAAATCTCAACCTAGGACTCGAACCATTTCCTACACCTAATAAGTGTAACTCTGTAGCTGGGGTCGTCACCCCAATACCGACGTGATTTGTAACATGGAGGTTACCTGTGACAGTGACATTACTCTCTGATGTGTCCACAAAGAGTAGAGGGTCACTCATCTACTTTTTAGGGAGAAATTAATAGTCCACGTCTTCTAAAATATTCATGTAATGTAATTGGTTCCATATCTTTTGCCCACATAGTTTTTACTTCATTACATTTTACTTTGTATGCTTCAATTTGTTCAGTGTCGCCTTTTACTATACCATCTAAATAGTCCTCCATTTTTGGGTAATCACGTTTACGTGCATCCTCATATGTAAGTAATTCATCTAATGGATCACTATCTCCATAATGTCTTCGTATATACTTCCACGTATTTGTCTCTGTATCAAACTTCTGTAACGTATATTCATTTTGTGGTAATAATTCTACCGTTGTATAATTAGTCCAATCCTCTTGGGTTCTATCAAGGGCATCTAGAGAAAATGAATATATAAAGTCATGTTGATCGTAAATGTGTAACATGTTACTTATATATTATATATATTTTGTGTTTGACCATATCCGTCACTAGAACCATCTGGGTATACAACTTCCGTGTACATACCTCTGGGGTGATGTGTGGATGTTGCAGATGTTGAATCACCACCCGTTTGTCGGGCATCAATTCTAATTCTTAAATAAGGTCTTCCCTGAATCGTTTGTATATATTTGGGATCTGGACTTGGTACATAAACTCCCGAAGCTCTTGTAAGGTACGAGGTGCTGTGAGATTGTGAAACATACGCGTGTCCATATCTTCCTTTATAACACATGGCTTGTCTCCCTAAAAATTGATATGTGCCATCACTACCATGTAAAAAAAATTTTAATCTGTTTTCATATCTACCGTCTTCTCTGTGTCCCAGATAACCCATATAAAAATCTGGGTATGCATTTGAAGTGGGATTTTTTGGTGGACATATAGGGACATATAAATTAGTTAAGTTGGTCGTATGCCCTATAGAACACATCGTGGATCCTTCCCAATTATCCGAATGTTTTCCCACAGCAGTTCCACCGTTCATAGCTAAATACATAACACGTGCTTGCCAAAACGTTAATCCGTAAATATTTGGACGCATTGCAATACCTGACGGATAGAAACTATTGTTGCCATCCGAAGTCCCACATACAGCTATATTTATATTTCTGTTGTGAGGGCTATTATTATCCTCTGTTGTTGCATACGAATACTCTTCCACTACATATTGTGGTATACTACAATTTCCCCATTCATGATAACTGTGAGATTGAGATTGTCCACCATCAGGACCTGGAAAAGGTCGTGCATCGCGGTTCGCATCAAAACTCGTCGCGTTCATATTTGTAGTTGCTACACCAAGTCTATACCAACTTGTTCTATCCTCATTCGTTACATAAACACATGCATGTTCAAATCTATCCCGTGTTATCATCTTCATAAAAAACATATGAGAACATGTTTTATTATCTATCCATCTGACTGGTAAAGAAAGCAACGCATATGAGGAAGGTTGTGCTAGATTACCATCGTTATCTCGACTCAAATTATAGAACTGAGTCATATTTTGTAAGTTCCATTTGATAGAATGAAAATGATCATTGATTGTAGTGCTCCCATAAATTCTTATTCTACCCCATGAGCTATCACTATTATAATTGTACGGTTCGTTCCTTACACCTACTGTATTGGAAAAAGTTTGATCACCCTGCCATGTATATAATGGTTCTCTACCAATAATTCCATGTACTGAACTAATTGGATTTTTATCGTAAGTGTCTAATACAGCGTTTCCATTTAGAGTTATTAAATCAGTAACGTGGAGGTCACCTGTGACAGTTACATCAGTAACGTGGAGGTTACCCGTGACAGTGACATTGCTCTCCGATGTGTCCACAAAGAGTAGAGGGTCACTCATCTACTGTTTACGGAGGTTTTTATACATTGGGTGGAGTAGGCCATACGGGATTTTCCGGATCCTCGGTTATCGAGGGTAAGTCCCTAAGGGCTTGTCGGTAATCCAACCACGCCTGTTTAATTTCGGGGGTAGGGTGTGAATAATCGGGAAATATTACAAAATCTGATTCTGTGAGTTTTTTATTTCTTTCTATCCGTAAGTATTTGAACCCCTCATTCCTATAATTTTCTTTAAATCTTTCCTCTAAAAGCTCTTTTGAAGGTTTCTCATATCCATCTGGAAATGTGAGAGTGTCCCACGATCCGCTATGTCCAAAGGATACGGGTGGATTTTCCATTACTTCTCTTACAGTATCTGCAAACACGGTGGAGTAATATGGGTGTAAAATGTATTGTTCGTTAACCATTTACTGGAGGCTTAGAAAATATAAGTTGGAAAATACATCATATTTATTGCCAATCCGTTTATGGACAAGGTTCCACCTGAAGTACGGACACGCAAACATATGGCCCGGTTACCGGCGCTCACTTTTAGGGTTCCACCCCAGTTAATATCTTGCCAACTTACACTAGAGTCTTTATATGCATGGAAATCCCCCCCGTAATTCCCCGCGCCTCCAACCGTATGGAAATCGTAAAACCCTGAAGTATCAGCCGGATCTGAATGATCTATACCTATTTTTGCATAAACCCAACGATTTCCAGCGGAATTAGTAAAGTGACCATTCATACTTAATATGACATATCCATTGTATGGAAAATTATGACTGAATGACCATAAAGTTGTATCACTGGTGCTGCTAGTGGAGTAACCCCAATTGCTTGGCGCATAAAAAATGTTTCTTTTTTGGGTTAATGCAAACTCAGCCATCCCAGAACTATTTATAGTCAATTTATCAACGTTTCCCTGGCGTATATGAACTGGACGACCTGACGCAGAATTTAACATTGTTTCTCCATTTGATTCTTGTAAAAGTGCGTATCCTCCGTTATCATTTGAATCAATATGACAGATAGCCATAGCGTCATTATGTCCACAGTATCCTACTGCCGCACGACCTAAATATGATGTCGTATTAGTATCATACCCACCACTTACCTCTGTGGTAACATGTAGGTTACCTGTGACAGTGACATTGCTCTCCGATGTGTCCACAAAGAGTAGAGGTTCACTCATCTACTGTTTACGGAGGTTTTTATTACCCACAGTGGTAAGTGCAGCCTACGAATGCTGCGACATGAACGGCGTTCGCTTCATCTGTGACATTTCCATTTGCATCTAGATATCTTGTTTTATAAGCCTTTTCAGTTTCACTCGAATCCTCCCATTGGAACTGCCCGTGTTCGTCTAAAACATTCACTATATCTTCTCTCTGTTCATACACAAAACCGTCTTTTTCTGGATCTTCCTTCACAACTTCCATCTGATCAATTCTATAGTGAACATCGTCAGCAATTTTACGCTGTGAATCGGGTAAAGTATTGTACTCTTCTTCGGTTATTTTCACGTCCCCATATAGAATCCAATAATCGACCATTTTGGGTTCTTTTTTTATTATTCGTTTCGGTTGTGTGACTGGGTTAAAATCACAATCCATGAGTATCTTTGCAACTGTGTAGTTATGTAAAATATCATCATTCTGTTTCATACCATATCCAGATACGTTCGATGTCGTGATGTAATCACCAGACTCCAAAGTACCATTGATGTTAGTTACCCATACAGCTCCCTCACCGACCGAGTTTACGTATACACGTGTATCTCCTTCTTCCTTTTGCATGTTAGAAACAAAATTACCGTGTACCTCTTTTCTCGTTTCTGGATCTTCAGTGGTTGATAAGACCCCGAAACACTTTTTGTCGTTCGCCTTGGTCGACAGGGATACGAGTGGTAAAGATTCGTTGACGGTAATGGCTTCGTTACCATATACCACACCTCCACTCATTTTAACGAACTCATTTTGATTCGCGGAGACGATTAAACCTTCCTTATCGACGAGTTGATTAGTCGGGGTATCTTTGACGAAGGTTCTGTGTTGACCTGTAAAGTTCATTCGAATATTGGCGGCATTATCTTGTATATACGCAGATTGATTATAGGACCCATTTCTAACAACACTGAAATACATATCGTTGTCAGTCGAACTTAAATTTTGATTTTGTGCACCTATCCACCACCCGTAATTTTGGGATGTATTTCCACCGTATGTTGATTGTATGAAAATGTTTTTTCTTCCATCACTTGCCGCACCGGCATCTTTACCTCGTATACCTACATACAGGGGTCCTCCTACACTGACGCTATCATCTGTGATAAATTTTCCGACCTTCATTGAGGAGAAATTACCAGACATGTTACCTTGTCCAGACGCCCCCCCGAGGAGGTGTAAATATCCGTCGTTACCCGGCGAAAGATTGTACCAATCACCTTGAGAATGTAAAAATAATCCATTTTCAGTGCCCGTACTACCAGTGTTATGGCATTTTATACTACCATAGACATGTAATTCCTTGTCGGGTGATGCCGTGCCTATACCCACGTTTCTGGTAGTATCAATTACTAATTCATTTCCAGTTCCACCTGTTCTTTCAAAATATAACTTATTATCGTCGGATTTTTGTTTAATATACCAATTAGCACTGTAACCAGCACCAAAATCAAATTTTTGGTCTCTATCAATTCCAACATCACCACCGCCAACATGCAATTTAACATTCGGAGCATTCGTGCCTACACCGACTTTACTCTCTGATGTGTCCACAAAGAGTAGAGGGTCACTCATCTACTGTTTACGGAGGTTTTTATGCATTGGGTGGAGTAGGCCATACGGGATTTTCTGGATCCTCGGTTACCGAGGGTAAGTCCCTAAGGGCTTGACGGTACACTTTCCATTCTTCTATATCTTCTTTGGGATAATCGGATAACATCATAAAATCCGATTCTGTAAGTTTTTTATTTCTCTGTTCACGAAACACTTTGTATTTGTGGGTATTCAAAAGTTCGTTATATTTGGCGTAAAATACTTCCCTGGGTGGTTTATCGTATCCTTCTTCAAATTGTATGAGATCATAATCGGGGTCCAAATAAAACTTATTGGGCATAACATTCGTGGTAGCTTGTAAAGCTCTCTGTACCATATTAAGTATAAAGGGATCGTGCATTACTATTATATGGATTTTTTTGATACTAAAAATTACGTAAAAATCGTTAAGTATACGGTGAATAAACAATGGGGTGGTTTCGTGTGGGGAACGATACACGAAGTCGCCATAGGTTATCCAGAAATACCATCTGAAACGGATAAAGAGGAATATAAACAATTTTACGATCTCATCATGAAGGTTTTACCATGTCCAATATGTAGAGAGGAACATAAAAATATTCAAGATGCACACCCTATTGATCTCACTGACAGAGATACTCTATTTAAATGGACCGTAGATATTCATAACGCCGTCAACGAGAAAACTGGGGGGTTTATATGGACTGTAGATGAAGCCAGGAAACAATGGTGTTCTACGTATCATGAGTTACGTTTCAAAAATTAATATTTGCATTCCTCCCCAATTATTTTGACACCCGACGACATTCGCACGGTTGGAACGGAATCGTATATTAGTCGTTCCAGCAGGTACTGTCCCACCGGCTGTCATACATACGGGGTTCCAACCTGTATTGTCCGCAGCTGTTAAATGACTCTGTATATGAGTAGATCCGAAATATATTTCACAATCGGATCGAGCGCCATAATTAAGTATCGTGGTTACACTTACGTATACGTACGCAGGTCTGGTTAGAACGAGACTATAAGACATAATATCACCCGCGGGTCTGGTTGGAGGACACCCCGGCACAGTATCGTCTATATGTACGATTCTGGGTGCTTTAGACATAGTGGTACCATTGATTGCGAGTTCACCATTCGCTCTCACAATGAACCTATCGTTTCCGCTGCTGACACACTGTAACAATTCAACATCACTTCGATTACCACTATTCTCAAGTTTCAAGACGTTACCGTCTCCATTTGAAGCACCATCGCGATTCGCTCTAAAATGGACCATCGGATTCGTTGTGTTACCGTGTTGTGCAGCTACGTCTAAGGTGCCACCCGGACTCGCTGTGCCGACGCCTAAATTGCCACTACTATCAATTACTGCTCTAAACTCCGCCGCTGTATCATCTACAATTGAAAATACATCTGATGTATCACCACGTACCCCCACGGTGTATTTTCGGGCGTTATTTTGTATAGATACTCCAACGTTGTCTACATTCCCATTCACATGTAATTTTGCACCCGGAGTCCCTGTCCCGACACCGACTTTACCCTCTGATGTGTCCACAAAGAGTAGAGGGTCACTCATCTACTGTTTAGGGAGGTTTTTTATAATTCGTCCGGTTTACTCTTTGTTATGAGCCAACTCCTTTATAGCTTCTATGAGAAGTCCTATAACGTTACCATAGGCAACACTTTTCATCCCGTCTTTATCAGTATACACGACTTCGGGTAATACCTTTTCAACCTCTTGGGCGATAACACCCGTGTGTCTACGGTCATCATGATGGTCTAATTTATTAAAAGTAACACCTGAGAGTTGTAAAACCTTTTCAAGGGCATTTGGAATTGGTTCAATATTAGTTTTCATTCTTTCGTCACTAAACATGAGAACATCACCCGAAGCTTTGACATCACCCACTACATCGAGTGTGTAAGCTGGGTCTGTTTTCCCAATCCCCACTCTTGTTGTTGAAATATCTACATATAGATTTGCCGTTCCAACTTGAAAGTCACCAGCTGTATCAGCATCCTTCTCCGCTTCCTCAACAACTATTTCCTCGTCAAAAACGGTTTGGAGTTCTGACAAAGTTGGTTTAGTAACACCAGCTGGTACAACAATACTATCGTAGGTATCACTAAAGTCAGTGTGAACTTTAAACTTAAAAAATGAAGGTACAGACGCAAACTTTCTTCTGAAAGCTCTCACAAAGGCTTTATGTTTTCTTCTTGATGTAAGAACCATCGTATACTATTAACCAATAAAATATCCACAAAAGAAATTATTATCGTCACCAAATGTTCCACCTTCCACCTGAAAAACATCCACAGTTTGACCAGTGGTTAAATAAAGTACAGCGTTAATTGTAAGTGGAATATAATTACTGGACGAAGCTGTTGAATCACATAAAGCATTTATATTTTGACGAGTACCATTGATCCTAAAATCATAAATAGTCAGATCACCTTGATAAACACCTTGTGCACTAAAGAAATAATGACCTGTATGTGGGGCAGTGTATTGTCCAGTTGATGTTGAATAACTACCAGTGTTATCTCTTATAACAGTATTGTAATCTATAATACTTGCACCTACTAAAGTACCATCGTCGAGTTGGACGGTAAAAGCTGGTATTCCCTCCTGTGTTATTAGATTTGATGTTATACTAAAAGCGTTGATTAGAGGAGAATCTATATTACTTGTCGCAATTAAAGCTTCAACATTAGCAGTTCCTGCTACATCAAGGGTATGGGCGGGTAAACGTGTATGTACACCAATATTACCAAGTGTTATAAGACTCGTAACTGGATTTGTAAACTGTACTATATTTGATGTTATATTTGACACATTAATAACGTTATCCCAACTTGTACCAGCTGTTATTACGATCGTATCAAAAATTAAATTTGAACACTCAATATTAGTGGCAAAAATATTACCCGTTACGTGTAAATTGGCGTCGGGAGAATCAGTTGATATACCAACAAAACCATTCAACTTATTGTAAGTAAGCAGGTTTGCGCTTGTAGTCCACGGGGAACCTTCAAATAGGGCATCACCGTTATAAAAATCACCCGAAAAGTTAATGTCACCCACGACATCCAAACTGTAACCCGGGTTTGTTTTTCCAATGCCAACTCGATTTGCTACGGAATCTACATGCAAGGTGGTTGTATCCACTGTAAGATTTGATGTAATGAATGTATTTCCTGTGACATGTAAGGTTGCATCGGGTGTAATTTCACCAATACCTACAAATCCATTTGTGTAACTGAGTGCAGTGGGAGACGATTCAATCTCCCACGGTGAACTAATAAATTGAGAGCCACCTTCATATAGGTCCCCACTGAAGTTAATGTCACCGTTAATATCTAGGGTGAAACCCGGGTTGGTTTTTCCAATACCCACCCTATTTGACACTGAATCTACGTGCAAGGTGGTTGTATCCACATTCAAGTTTGAACCTATGTATACATCATTACCGACGTGAACATTATTAGCCACACCGACACCACCTGCAACTTGTAGAGCACCTGATATTGTATTTGCAGATATAGTTGTATCTGTGATGTTGACACTTCCCGATGACATATCGGCTGCAAAGATGGTCTTTTCAACACCGAGACCACCTACAACCTTCAAAGCACCACTTGTTGTTGTGGTAGCATCTGTAGCGTCCCAAATCTTACCTGTACCACCGACATTTAAGTTTAGTTCAATACCGGCACCACCACTTTGAACTATGAGAGCACCCGTATCTTTATCGGTAGAATTTGTGTTATTTGTGATATTAACACTTTCAAAAGTTGTATCGGCGGCATGTATACTCTTAACAACACCGAGTCCACCCAAAACTTGTAAAGCACCACTTGTTGTCGTGGTAGCATCTGTCTCATCCCAAATCTTACCCGTACCACCGACATTCAAGTTTAGTTCAATACCGGCACCACCACTTTGAACTATGAGAGCACCCGTATCTTTATCGGTAGAATTTGTGTTATCTGTGATGTTGACACTTCCTGATGACATGTCAGCCGCAAAAATGGTCTTTTCAACACCGAGACCACCCGCAACCTTCAAAGCACCTGTAATTGTATCAGTTGCATCTACACTATTTGTCACAGTTACACTATCAGCCTCTACATTCTCAAGATTAGCATCTGTAGCATGAAGATCCCCTTGAATACCCACACCACCTGCAACTCGGATGGCACCTGTTGTCTTTGAAGTAGTTGCAGTTGTGGCACCGATAATAACATTAGAATCTGTGGAAATATTTGAAGTTACATGGGCATTACCAGTTACATATAGTTTTGAGTCTGGAACGTTGTCATTCTCACCATCTCCAATTCCAATACCGAGACCACCATCAACGATGTAGACATTTCCATATTCAACTGTCACAGTGTTTTGTGTGATGAGATGTCCCCAAACATTCGCAGTTATATGATCTTCTCCATTCCATTCTACGTGATCCTCTGTGTACCCTGCATCTGTATAACCTATAGAAAAGTGGTCATGAGGATTAGTATGGTGACCAACGAATATATTCTTACCGGGGTGTTCCATGAGAATACCAATATCCAGTGAAGTAGATGCATTATTATTAGCTAAATCAAGGATACGGTCAGTTATAATCACGTCATTTGATGTAAGTGCAAATGTATTACCTACTACAGAAATATTACCCGTAATTTCCACATTTGCTGCAATTATAATTGAACCATCATCATTTTGAGTAATGAGAGAATCAACAAGTTTCTTAGTTGCATCTGTAAGGGGTACTGTACCTGTTGACATGTTCAACGTTTGCACACTGTCTAGAGTTGTATCAGCTGCATAGAGAGTACCTTGAATACCTGTACCACCAGTCACTTGGAGAGCACCACTAGTCTTTGAGACAGATGTAGTTGAGTCTGAAATATGGGTAGATGTAGTCACAAGGGCACCTACGTTAGCTGTACCCCTAACATCAAAAGTATTAGAAGTAGCAGAAGTACCCACTCCTATGTGGGACGTCGCGAAGACATTTGTAGAGTGGATGTTGGACTCAACACCCAAACCACCTTGAGTTATAACCACAACTCCGGTATCTTTGGAAGTAGATTGAGTTGCATCTGTCACCGTAAGGTTATCAGCCTCAACACCCTCAAGATTTGCATGTGTAGCGTGAATATCTCCTTGAATGCCTACACCACCAGTAACTTGTAGAGCACCAGTGGTTTTAGAAGTAGAAGCTGCGGTACCAGTAATAAGAACATTAGAAGCTGTGCTAATATTTGAAGTCACGTAGACATTACCAAGAATATCGAGAGTGGATTTTGGTGTTATTGTCCCCAAACCCACTCGATTAGTTTCTGTATCTACATGGAGTGTTGTAGAATCAATCGTGACATTTCCTGTGATATAAGTATCACCCAAAACTTCTAGGTCCTTATCGGCATAGATATTTCCTGTGACAGTGAGTTCTTCGGTAATTGAAATATTACCAGATACGTATGCGTTACCTGTTAATGTGAAATCCTTGTAGGCTACAACATTTCCCGTGATATAAGTATTACCCAAAACTTCTAGGTCCTTATCTGCGTAGACATTGTTACTAATTGTCAATTCTTCTATGATGGAAACATTTCCATCCACGTAGACGTTACCCATAACTTCGAGATCCTTATCGGCGTAGACGTTATTACTAATTGTCAATTCTTCTATGATGGAAACATTCCCGGTAACATATGCATTACCAGTTAGGGTGAAGTCCTTATAGGCTACCACATTTCCATCGACATATACGTTACCCATAACTTCAAGATCTTTGTCAGCGTACACGTTGTTGCTAACAGTTAATTCTTCCGTAATGGAAACATTCCCAGTTACATAGGCGTTTCCATCCACGAGAACATCTTCATGTGCATAAATATTGGCATCCACGTGGGTTAAACCGTAGACGTGTACATTAATATCTTCATCCATCTTCGGAGTAAATGTCTTATCAGTTGGTTTTGCAGTGGTGTAAGCTAACGCAAACTCATCAGTACCTTCCCTATAACCTATGACTACGTTTGATAATGCATCTGGGCGATGCATCAAAATACCTAAATCAAGGGTTGTATCACCAGAACTATTATTCGCACCGAGTTCAACGAACGCATCTCTAATTGAAGTATTTTCTGTGTAGATCACGGTAGTTTCACCATTAACCCTAAGATTACCGTCAATGACAAGGCTATCTAAAATGGCAACATTACCTGAAACGACAAGGACATTCGAACCCGAGTCATTCACATATAAATTTGAACCAACTGAAAGTGTGTGTTGAGGGTTCATATTCGCCACACCCACATTTCCTTCTGCAACTAAGGATGTATTGTTCTCAAGTTCACTTTTGATCAAAAACTGAACTGTATTCGCTGTGTTGTTAGAACGAGACACGGCAAGATCGAGAGTAGCACCACCAACCAATGCATTTGCAGACTCACCGGATTCGGTAATCTCCTTTGACTCCTTGTCATACATAAGAAGTACAATTGAGGGAGATGTGAAATCTGGTTTATTCCTAATGGGTGATAAGTATACTGCATTACTGAAAGGTGTTGTAACATCTACATCACTAGCATTAAACACAACTGTATTATCTTCCTGAGTCTGGGGATCGGGTACATTTTTTCCGAAGCGAATTTTAGTTGAAGCCTCAATTGCGGGAAGATTCTTAACACCACCCCTAAGTCTGAGGACTAAGTGGAGTGTAGACTCTTTCTGGATATTATAGTCAGCGAGGGTGCGACCATCTTCTAGTTGTTTTCCAGCAAAAATCAAACGCTGTTGATCGGGGGGAATACCCTCCTTATCTTGGATTTTTGTCTTCACATTATCAATAGTATCTGAAGACTCAAGTTCAAGAGTTATCGTTTTACCTGTCAGTGTCTTGACAAATATCTGCATACTGACAACTATATTAATATACATTGCTAAATTAATTTGCATAGAGTAAAGCCGCCATCCCATTTTGGACTCTGAGGATATTGTAATTTATTGCATATATAGGGTCATTAATAGGTAAGGATTCACTCATAAGTTTCGCACTCTCTATACGACTGAAATTTAATGTACCCGTCGGTTGAAGAGAACTTGTTAATAAACAAAAGCAGTAAATGAAGAAATCGGGTGTTATAGTAAAGTTTGTATGATAATATGACATAGCGTCAATAAAATGAGGTTTACACCATTTATAATTTGACAATTCAACCCCATTAATACTTAATTTAACTCTATTTGTTGTTGAAGTGAGAGAACCATTACGGGACACATCTGATGACGCCAAGTATTTAACTGGGTGATTAAAGATGAGGTCTTGAACATTTTCTCCACTTGGTACACTCTTTTGAACTTGTGTTATCAACATATCATGAGTTCGTGTAGCCATATTTCCACGTTCTTCATTGTCTAAATAATAATAGTTTGCGTGCATCTCTACATTGGGAAAATTAGAAGCTTCGGTTCCCCAATATATTCTAAGCTCCACATTATGGTAGTTCAAAGCTACGAGTGGTAGTGCACATTGTGGACCCTCACAGAAAAAGAAACGGAGAGGGTAAAAAAATGACCTAGAGTGAATACCGGCACGAGCACCGATAGCGCTTCTAGACAGATTAGTGGCAAATGTATCTATAGCAATCTTTTCACAAAAAGTACTATCTTGGGTGTCTACAACAGAACCACCGATTAGGAGTTCGATCTTATCAATTACTTTAGTCCAATCATTTGTATCTAAAGCTTCGTTAGTGTCATCAAGAGTCATATAAATATAACCAAGCATATCACCCGACTTTTCAATCTGAACACTTGACATCGAATTGTTTTTCACATCTCCGCGTATCGTCTGCTTCTCGACGGATTGTGAAAAATTGGAGTGTCTTTTAAACGTGGAATTAAAAAACGATATCTCCGGGTTGCCCATAATGAACTCATCCTGGGCACCTATTGCTACTAATTGAACAATACCTGAAGACATGTTATACTACTTTAAATAGAGAAAATTACAAGTTTGGTTTTCTACACACAAATTTAAAAACTAAAAAGTTATCACCAGCAGTTGAGGAGTTCTTGATGGTAGCACCAGTTTGATCTCTGATCACAAAACTGAGACGATCAACTTGTCTAATTGGGTTTACATACTGGGTAATAATTGGATAATCATCCTTGAATTTAATAAGAGAATCTGAACCACTGTGAGTAGTGCTATCAGTTACAATACTTGCGAACGAGCTTCTGATCATGCTCATATGCCCTTGTCCAGTGAGAACATTAGAAGCGCGATCATTAAAGATGGAATCTAATTCGTTAATAGATATGTAGCAGTGCTCCGTGTTATCTTTGGAATGAATATGAGCCCCAAGAAGTCTTGCCTGAACTACATTTTTAAGGGGTTGTTGAAGGTGACAAGTAAAAGTATTAGCGCTATCTTGACCAATGGAATCAATAGTTATAGTATGATATTCATATTTAAGGTCTGGAATAGTTTGGGGAGAAGTAACCAAAGCCATTTATATTAGGCTTAGATTAAAGATCCACCAATTCCATCCTCAATCTCGTAGCCACCAGCTTGACCAGCAACAAGAGCCTCCGAACCACAGAGTCCACCTGGAGTGAGAGCCTTAGTGTAAGTGCTGCCATCCGCAGTGAAACCGGGAGCACATGCAATGTCGTTAGGCAGACTAAAGATGGACTCTTCATTGGCAGTCTTAATTGTGAGGGGCTTAGGCTGATACTTACTGGATTGCTTGAGCATACCAATAACAAAAATCACAGCGATCAGGGTGAAAATACTGATGAGAGCATTTCTATTGGTCCGGTTAAGGTTTAACATTTATAATGTACATATATAATTTTTTCAAAAGTGCGTTAAAGGTAATTTAATAGTTTCCCCATAGAGAGTAGATGGACGAAGAAATTGTCATTGATCGTGGGACTACTAATGTCATGAAGTTGGACGCCGATGAACAGGCTCTTATGGATGAAATTGAAATTACCAGTTCTCGTCCTCAGCCTGTACGTCGTCCTGCACAAAGTAGACAACCTCCTCCCTCGCAGATGCATCACCAAGAAGCCATGGATGCATTTGTTAACCCAAATAAACAGTCAGCTCCTGCTCAACCTCAGATGGAGGAAGAGATTGATTACGGTGAAGATGAGCCAATGTTTTTTGATGATGGACCAGATGAGGGTCCTGGTGGTTCTCAGAGTGAACAAGCCTCTAAGGGCTATAGCTCCGTAGATGAAGAGAAGAGTGATCTTCTCAATAAATTATCTCGTCTTGAGAAGAAGGGTTTCACAGTCAATAAGAGGTTGAACGCCTACTCTAATGTGGATGAACTTCGTACAGAGGTTAAGAGGATTACTTACAGTATTGACGTTGAACAGTCTATTCGCTTCTCGCGTCGTATGCTTGTAGCCTGTGTTACAGGTCTTGAGTTCCTTAATAAGCGTTACAACCCCTTTGAGATTCAATTAGAGGGTTGGTCTGAAAATGTAATGGAGGGGGTAGATGACTATGATGGAGTCTTTGAAGAGCTTTACGTGAAGTATAGATCCAAGGTGAACGTTGCTCCAGAGGTCAAGCTCATCATGATGCTTGGTGGTTCCGCTATGATGTTCCATCTTACCAACTCAATGTTCAAAAGTGCTCTACCCAATATGAATGACGTTCTCAAGCAGAACCCAGACCTCGTAAAGAATATGATGTCTGCTGTGCAGAACACAACCCGTGCACCCTCGGGACCTGATGATGCAGCACCAGTTGGAGGAACTGGTCAATATGAGATGCAGGGACCAGGAATTGATATTTCCAGTCTAATGGGGGGAATTTCAATGCCACCACCACCACCTATGAACACAAGTATGGCAAAGGCGGATTCGGTGGATATGGACGATGATGTCTCGGATATCATATCCATTTCGGGAGATTCCACTGGAGGGGAGATTAAGGAAGTTGCAGTCGGCGGAGCCAAACCCAAGAGAGTCCGCCGAAAGAAGAAAACTGAAATTAATCTCTAAGTAATGTATAAATGATAGGTTACTGTCCTTTGGAGGAACTAGAACCTCCTGTGCGGCGTGAGCAACCCGTCGTCACAAAGAAGGTAGAGGTCAAGTCGGAATCCACTGGCCTCGAAGATACTGAGTGCAATTACGTCGTCATGGCTTTCATTGTCGGCGTTCTTTTTTTAGCCGTCTCTGATTCCATCAGGGCATAATTAAATTAAATTGATTCTACCTTTGGGTTTTCCCCGAATGGTAAAATTGATTAGTAATCAAAAGATGTAATTTCTGTTTGTCCACCGTTGCCATTATCAAGACCATTCACGTCGAAATGGTTTGTTGTAATTTTTTCAAGTTTTCCACCACACGCCGTTGTTAATTCTATATAATAGTCATACGAATATTCGCGACTATTAATAACATTGTAAGGTGTCATAGTTATACCCACCTTTCCAGTACCAACAACGGGAGACCATGGAAAAGCGTTACCATCACCACCAAACAAAGTCAAGTTACCTATTGTAACGTTAGAAGATGGTGTTGATTCGTCACCGGTTCCACCAATTAAATCCAAGACCATAGTACTTATATCATCCACTGTACCTCCTACTGGATCACCGGGGGCGGCAGCATCGGTTCTTCTCAACATTGTAGTTATCTTTGCGTAAAATGCTCCCGCTCCAAACATTAACTGTACATCTTTTGGACTACCGGTTGATACACTAAATGTATGTGAGTACGTTTTACGTTGGGTTTCATTGGGTCCACTACCAATTACACTACCTCCAGCAACTTCAAGACCTGTAACAGCCTCTCTCCCACCCGGTAAGTTCACAGCAATTTGTGAGAAATTAATATTACCATCTACCACTAGATCTCCACCCACAGAGAGATTACTAGTTATGTATGTGTGACTTGTTGCTGGTTGTATATACACATTACCTGTTGTATCCGCGTATATGTTAGAACTTCCACCCGAGGTGGTAAACTCTATGCTAGCATTTGAAGAAATACTTTCCACCCTCATAGTACCCGTTTTACCGAGAGCAGGATTTCTTCTATCAACAACATGAAACTGACGTGCAGGTGTAGGTGTTCCCACACCAACGTTACTCGTATTAACTATGTTAAGACAAGTTGTTATACCCCCTGCTTCGACGTTAGCTACAGATAAGGCTAAACCAGTTGTAGCGTTATCAACATTACTGAAACCTGTGATTATACCACCTTCATTATCGTTTGTATATATGAGTAGATTTGTATTCTTATCATCACCAGTACTTTGAAGTTTCATGATATCATGATCAATGGGTGTTGTATCATATACATGTATGTTAGACGTTGGTGACGCGGTACCTAAACCAAATCTCCCATCTTCATCAAAGCGTGCAAACTCATCGTCAATAAGACTCGATAATTCATGCACGAATGTAAGTGGACGTCTCGCAGCACCATCCCTCACATTTCTAATAATGTTATAACCCACATCTGAGGTTGAAAACTCTAAACCAGACAGTTTGAACGAACCACCACCATCGAACTCTATATCACCATTGACAACTAGTTTAGTACCCACTCCTCTATTCTTGGCTGTATCTGAATTACCACCAATTACAACAATACCAGGGTTTTGTTGAGCTGTGATACAGAGGGGGAAATCGATTCCCGGTAAGTCTGCAGTTGCTAGAATTCCCCCGGTACCATAAAAGTCCTTATCAGAACTATTATATGTTTGGAACACGTGTTCAGCAGCAATATGTCTAATTCTATCAGGTGCAGTATCACCACCGTCACCGTTATTACCCTTATAGAGTAACAATTCGGTTCTAGGTTGAGCAGCAGTATAACGCCTCTCAATAATACGAGTATTACCAAATAACTGTCCAGTTACACCACCAAATGATAATTCGTTACCGATTACCAAATTACCACTTACTTCTAGAGCACCTCTTGGTGCGTCAGTGCCAACTCCCACATCACCCGTAGATCCACTTATGTATAACCCAACAGGAACATCTCTTACAAGTCTTTCGTGGTGGTTTGTAATTCTGTAATCACCATCATCTCCTGTTACACCCGCGGACCATCCAGATAGGGTTACACCATCTGTCTGTATGTAAGAGCTGAAAGCGTTTCCATCATCCAAATTAGTTTGTGCCGCCACAATGGCATCACCGGATGTCGTATTGTGTACAAGTAAACCATTTTCTACGGGATCGGCTATACCCGTGCAGTCAACTTCAACGTGAGCGACTGGTTGTGTCACTCCTATCCCCACCTTACCGGAACTTAGAATTGTCATAATACTCGTATCTACAGCGTAATCATCATCACCCATAACAATATCAAGTCTGGATTTTGATGTTCCAGCTGCGTTTTCGTGTTTTCCCAATTGAAATTGAGCCCTCGCAGCATGTTCACTTCCACTACCTTCTCTGGCAAGATGCAAAACCGAGGCTAAATCTGTAGTACCTGTAATAGGTTGATTGTTGCTCACAACCAGAGGAATACCTAAGTGATTGTAACCATTAATTTTAGTTACTGGATTGTTTATAAACGATGTTAAACCATTTACATGGAGAGTACTCAAAGGATTTTGTGTATTAATACCAATATTGGAGGATTCCAAAATGGTGAGTTTTGATCCACCCATAGTAGGTGTGGTACTTGCATAAAAGTTGAGACCTTTACCAGTTTCGACTATATTCTGAATTTCGTTTTCACCTGTATTAGGACTTGAGAACATTTGCATAGAGGTATTGGAGCTTGTTCCCCATAAGTTTCCAAACATCATCACGTTACTACCCATAACAAAGGCGTTTCCATTTACAGTAAGCTTTTGTGTTGGATTTGTTGTATTTATACCAACTTGACCGTTTGATGTAATTCTCATTTTTTCATCATTTCTGGTTTTGAATCTAATATTTTGATGAGTATTGGATGTACTCGCACCATATATCTCAATGGAACTCACATTTGAGGAAGATGGTCCAGATTTGAGGATAAGTGGATTTACAGGACTATCACCACCGTATCTGTCAGAGTGAACTGTTATATTGGAACTCGAACTAATGGATTGTGTAATTAGGTTTGTTGTCATAGTGTTACCAAAAATTGTGAGTGTATTTGAAGCTGTAAGGTTGACGTATACCCTGGATCCTATTGAGAGGGTATCAGTGGGTATCACATTAGATATACCCGAAGTTCTTATACCCGTAGTGCGTAAACCATCTACTTTCACATTACCACTGATTGTAGCAACGTCTTTATTAGTTGGATCTATTACAACTATATCATTACCAACAGTAACATTGGAACCAATTTTTATATTTTCTGTGAACGTATTTCCAAATACTTCTAAAACATTGGAACCTGTGTCTTCAACGAAGAGGTTGGAACCCACACAAAGGTCGTGGGTAGGCAAAATGTTTGCCACACCTACTGCATTTGAAGTATAAATATCACCGAATACATGTAGATTTGTGGATATGGTGTCATCAACTGAAAAAGCACTGTCAAGTGGACCACCCGTGGTTCTAAATAAAGCCATCTCAAAACCTGGGACGGTTCGTCCATCATTTTTAAACCCAAAACCAATATTTGAATCATCTTCATCATGAGTATATAGTAACATAGGCTCCATTGTACCATCATTACCTTGACCGAAAACAATTGTTGTATCAGCAACAATTAAGTTTACAACGCGTTCATATGTAGCTTGTTCTTGTACGAAAAGGTTACCCTTCATTATCGTATTACCATAAACATACATACCACCATCAATTGTAACATTACCAGTAAAAACTGCTACGTTATTAGGGTATTCAACGCTACCACCACCTCCCCGTCCTATTTCGGTTATGATGACATTAGACCCAACACTCAGATTAGATGTCTTCATACTACCATTTATCGTTACAATATTGGATGCAACACCATCAATTACAAGATTTGATGCAAAACTTAATTGATCAGTTACAATTACATTAGTAGCAACCAGGTTACCATTTATAGTCATAAGATCTTTTCCGGATATATCGATATTTACCTTTGTTTGACCACCACTATCCACCTGAAAAGCACTTATTGGATTGGTTGTACCGATAGATAACTGGTTATTAATGAACATACGATCAGCGCTACCAGCAGCTTTGAGGTCAAATACAATTTCATCATTTTTATCGATGTAAAGTTTATTTCCAACTGACACTTGTTTAGTTGGAAGGTTATTACTAAAAGCAATACGACCCTTTATACCTTCAAGATCGATGAGTTTAATCTCATTTGCTTCAATTTCCCTGGTCAGAATAGAGTTAACTCCTGTGAGAGTCTCTGACTCAACGGGTTCTGCTTCTAAACTCGCAACATAGATTTGCTCGAACCTAGCGGTTCTACCCATTTATACATTAGTTTCCGAATAAAATTCCGGCAAGACCATCCTTGATCCTGAGCACGTTATAATTCACTGCAAAAATATACATGTCTTTATCTCGAGCTCTAAGTGTACCCTTTTCTACTCCTCGTAATATAAGTTTGGCATTATCAAGTCTACTGAAATTACAGCTACCTGAGGGATTATAGTCTGATGCGTTTAATCCAAAATGATACACGAAATATCTCGTGTACATAAGATCTTCAGAATCAACCCTATAATCTGTTACACCAAATTTGGATTTGTAATAGTTTTGACATGTGTGAAAGTACGTTGGTGACATATTTTCAAGTAAAGGTGTACCGTTTATATGTATATCCCCGTTTTTGAATGTAAAACGATCGTTTGTAGGATCAACATGTGTGGCACTTAATCCAAAAAATATTGACTTGACGGGGTGATTTAATGTGGAAATATCTAAATCATTGTATCCACCTGATTCTATACTGTTATCGAATACGTTTGAAAATGGAAATTCTAGACGTTGAGTTTGAGTAATTATAAAGTCCATTTGTCGTTTTACCATTGATTCTCTTTCATCTTTGTCTAAATATATGTAATTTGCGTAAACATTTATACGTTTTTGAGAATCACTGTAATTTGCTAAACTGGCTGGATCCAATGTAATTCTAACTTCTACCTGGTGATGTTGGAGTGCAACTAAAGGTAAGAATGCTCCATAATCACAGAAGAAGAAGTGAAGTGGTTGGAAGTTTCTATGGGAAATACTCGTCTTGTTTGTAAGTTCTTGACACTTGGTATATGTGTCTGCAAGATAATTGGGCCATATATCTGCGTAATAGTCGTAGTGTTGAGAATCTATCTTTTGACCCCCCACAAATAGATCAATCGTAGAATTATAAAGAAGATTAGAAGATACATTTGAGTTTTTATCAACACCTTCGAGCCATAAAGAGTTTACGAGATCACCTAAAACTGGTATAGTAAAAACAGGATCTTTATCCGAAATAGTTTTAATAAACTTTGGAGCTTGGGAAAAGTTTGTATGCCTTGTAAACTTCATACGAAAAAATGAGTGTCCATCGTCACTATTTAAGTAAACATCTTGAGCACCTCTGGAAACCAATTGAATCAATGCACCGGACATTTAATTATTATTTAGATTATAAAAACAAACACTTTCCCTGAGGGAAGTCAGCTTTCTTTTCTTCTGCAGCTTTACCGTGTATTTTGAAGCCACCTTGACGATAAATCTTCATTCGTTTGTAATACATAGCAGTGAAGAGAGACCAGGGATCGTGTATATCATATATATGAGGGTTGTTCTTCTTACCTTTCGTCTCTCTCATGATACGACCGATACTTTGAGTTATATCAGATTTGGGTGAAGCGAGAATGACTGTATCGAGAGTTGGAATATCTAAACCTTCATGGGCTTGTGAGAACGTCGCAAAAATGATCTTCTTCTTTGAAGAAGCCTGGAGGTCAGCCTCCTTCATACCACCCATGTAGAGACCTGAACTCTTTGGGAAGCATTGGTGAAGCATTTCACAATGCTGTCTACGGTCACTTAGAACGAGGAGCTGCCTCGTACCCGCTGAAGCTTTCTTTACAAGTTCCACAAGCATCTGATTTCTCTTTCTATCTTCAACTACTTCCGTAATCATATTCGGCATTGAAATCTTCCCATTTCTCATAGAAGGTGGAGGATTTCTATAGTTGAAGGATTCAAATGTAATTGGAAATACCTCAACTTGTTCCTGATTTTTCCTTTCAACTGCAAAGAACGTAGGACCCATAAACCAATGAAGTACTTTCGTTAAACCGTCCTTCCTCTCTGGGGTTGCTGATAAACCATAAATATGTTTGGGGCACATTTTGAAAAGCGACTGAGAAAACACCTTTGCACAGATGTGATGTGCTTCGTCAACTATCAGAGTTCCAATAGAATCAAAATCGCTAAAACTATATTCCTTAAGGGAAAGAGATTGAAGCATAGCGATAACAAAATCACATTCAATCTCTTTCTTATCCTGTTGAACTATACCTATCGTAGCACCCGGACAAAACTGTTGAATGCGTTCCCGCCATTGGTCAGCGAGGAACTGCTTGTGAACGACAATCATCGTGCGATATCCCAACTTGCAAGCTATGGCCAAGGATACCGTCGTTTTGCCATACCCGCATGGTAGAGAAAGGACACCATGCCCTGTTTTAATTGCTGCTGCCAATGCTTCATTTTGGTGGGTTGCATCTCTGAGTTGTCCGACGAACTTGGCACTGGAACGAGCTGGTTGGGGTCTCTTATCCTCCTTAGGTTGTCCAACTTTAGAAGTTCCGTAGAATCTTGGAACACAGACTCCATTCTTAGTTGTTCTAAACACTTTAAAAGGTGGCGGAGGGAATCCATAATCCCCATTTACTATAGGTCTTACGGTAAGTTCCTTTTTAATTTCCTGTAAAGGACCCTCGCTTACTAAATATCCAGTTCTCGTCAACATTTAATATATTAAAGACTTGAAACTTTATATAGATATATGGGATCTGTTAATCTACGTGCAAATATTGAAAAAATTGACGAATGTGTACAAAAATTTCAAGATGAAATTAGCGAATTGAAGAATGAAATCGAAGAGAAGGAGAAAGAAATTCTTAGACTAGAAGGTTCTAAAATTGTTTATGAAGGCTTAACCGATGTATTTGGTGACAGTATTAACCATTCCGGTTCCCGTGAAATGGATAAACCAAAGACAGACTCAAATAAAAATAATGTACATGAACACAATCATGACGAATGCGAACACAATCATGACGAATGTAAGGAACCCGAAGAGATCACTCTTGATGAGTTATACAAGAAATATCGAGCTATGTAATTTCCACGCAAATCCAGAATAATTACCCACATTCCAAACACCGGAAAACCCAATTTCAACTGTCACTTCATCACCCTCTATAAGAGATTGTATAGGTTTACCCTTGACCTCACACATACACCTCCTATAGCGAAAAGGAATTTTTACAGTAAGGACTCTACCATCTAACGGATTATCCACGTGACTATTTTTTATTAAAAAGGCTTTGTTAAGTTGTGTACGTTTTACGTAGTCTGCGCAATTTTCAGGAATGATCAAACGTATGTATTTTTTATCGTTATGATCATACATGGGACAGTATACTTTCGCAAGAAACTTCATGTGTTTCTGTTACGATAAATGAGAATTAAAACTATAAGTACTAAAATTGTCACTGAGACAACTTGTGTGAGGAGCAACGGGTTCATAGGCTCACGGGTTCCAAAGCATTTGTGACTGAGTGCCCTAGAAACCTCTACAGAGGCTTCAATACTGGAATAGGGTGTATTACGAGGGGACATCATACCACACATGGCTACATTTGGACATTCACCAAAGAACGGAAGTTGCCCATAAAGGCTCAGAACCCCCGAAGATTGTGAAAACTGCCATCTCTTTCCATCCCATTCAGAACCCCAACCAAAACGTATTTCTCTTGGTAGGGGTACATCTAATTCACCCAAAACTAAAGTTCTCAGTTCCTCTGGTGGCATGGTTAGAATATCTTCGGTCAAATTACAAATAACACATGATATAGTTTTATCATCCGACAAAACAACTGGTTGAAGTTTTAGCTTTGTATTTGTGACGATTTCAAGATCGGTCTTAAGTTCAACTGGTTGATCAAAATCAAATAAGATGTTTATGGCACCATAGGTACTATCACGAACCTTCTTTTCTGCATCCGGACCCCAATTGTCACCAAGTAACTTAAATGCTGGACTGTTATCTAAACATAAAAATAACATTCCATCTCCAATTTTAGTTCTATCTGCGAAATCAGCTGTATAACCATCCTCCATGTAGTCAACGTTTACAAGTTCCTTCTCAAACTCAAACTCCACACCAACATCTTCAAGAGCTTGTTGCATTGCATCACACATGACCTTCCCGGACACCTTTTGTGTATACTGCTTGGAGAGTGCTACATGGTCAAAACTCTTGACAAACTCCCACGCAGACATTACATCCCAAGTTACACCGTCCATTATGAGGGGGAGGTGCTCTACTATCTTTCGTCCACCATCACTCAGTGGACCCAAAGCGTCTTTGAGAGATATACCCCTGTACTTCTTGGGTTTAGTAAGTACACGTGCAGCTAAAGATGTTAGAGTTCCATAATCTTTTAGTGACAATGACCGTAAGACGTAACCGTAGGCGCGGCGACGTTGGTGGCTGGGTTCAAAAATATCATCCCAATTGATACCCATATCATTGAACAGACTTTGGGTATTAACAAATGCTTTATCAAAAACTATGCGATGTGCATGAAGATCTCTAATTTCTTCTGTAGGTTCCCACCATGATCCTCCCGCGGAAGTCTTTCTATCATAAATTGTTATTTCATGATCACCCGACCTGAGTATCTCCCACGCAAGTGACATACCTGTGGGTCCTGCACCAACGATATGAACTTTCATTCTAATTTAAACTAATATATTTTTACATCATCTTTGTCACCGCGGTGGGCACGCTGGTGCGAACATTTTTCACGGCTACTGGAGCCGCCTCTGCAAGAAGATCGAGAAGACCCAAGACGAGTAGAGTTTGTTGAATCATAACTACAGTCTTAGCTATGGCGCTGATAGGATATATGTCACCAAAGCCCACAGTTGATTGAACAGTAAAGGCAAAGTACAAGTGATCAAAAAAACTTGACTTCTTATCTAATCCATTGAATTGTTCATCCTCCGCCTTGGAGAGGGTAAAATAGATGAGAGTGAAGAGCAATATAGCCACAAAGTTGAGACTGGCAGCTTTTATAAGTTTCGTCATGATTTATAATTACACAATATTTTAAATAAATCCTTGGGTCTTACGTTCCTCTGGTGTCTTGATGGCATACATAACACTGAGGAATATTATGGTTGATATGAGAGCAAGTTCTATATCCTGTGTGGCACTAAACGCAATGAGCATAAGTGACATAAATCGGAAAATTTTACTGTTAAAGAGGGATCTAAGATTTTGTGGAATCCTTATGGCATTACCCGAAAATAAACCTTGATACAAAATGATAAGTGTAAAAATGATTGGTTGACTTTTTATAGTCTTCTCAGTTGTATTACTGAGTGGTCCAAGAAAAGATGACAAGGATTTCATTAATGTAACATAAGAATAAAATTTCATAGTTTAAAAAAAAGTTCTGAATATAATACAGGATATGTTGTGTATAGCCAATATGAAAGTGCCACCTGTCAAGTTGGCGCCAAATCAGAAGGTAAAGACATGGAAATTTGCCGCGAAATATCTATTTAAAGAGCGCTTTACGGATGATAAAGCTGAACTTGGACGATGGACAAAAGGTGAACTTCTAGAGCTTGGACCAACATTTGTAAAATTAGGGCAAATAGCATCTACGAGGGGAGATCTGTATCCACCAGAGTTTACCAAAGAACTCGAATCTCTTCAAGATAATGTACCACCATTTGATTTTAGTCTTGTAAAAGATGTTGTAAATAAGGATATATTCAAAGAGTTTGATGAGGTTCCGTTCAAGTCTGCGAGTATAGGACAGGTCCATAAAGCCACCTTAAATAATGGTAAAAAGGTTGTTGTAAAATTAAAAAGACCCGGGATTTACGATATCATGCAGACTGATACAGAAAACGTCAAGAAAATATTGGATTTTATTCAGTCTATCGGCATAGATACAGGTTCGAGTTCCAATTTTGTTCTAAACGATTCAATCGAATATCTTCTTGGTGAAGCTAACTATAGACAAGAAGTTGAAAACGCGATTAAGTTTAGAAAAAGTTTGAAGGGTGTTGATTGGATAAAGGTTCCGTATGTGTATAAGAAGTACTGTACCGATGATATGATTGTCATGGAGTATGTAGAGGCGGATAAAATTACGGATATCCAAATTAAGAACATCAATAAGAAAAAAGTATGTGAAGCTTTGGTGAATTCTTATGTGATTCAAACGATGGACAGTGGATTATTTCACGGTGATCCACATCCAGGTAACCTGGCTATTTCCAAAGATGGGAAATTGGTGTTTTATGATTTTGGTTTATTGATAGAGTTGGACGATGATTTGAAACAGGGTTTCGCAGACTTATTTGGGTGTATTATACAACGAGATACGAAAGGGTGTGTTCAAATATTAATTAGGTTGGGTGTCATTGTACCAACATCTTCAGATATAAGTGATATTGAAGTATTTTTCGAAACAATATTAGGGTATCTGGAAAATCTTGACGGTGGTGCCATAATGAACGATGAGTTAGCAGCCGAACTCGCGATGGAAAAACCATTTGTTGTACCAACAAGTTTTGTATATTTAGCAAAGTCGTTTTCCTTGATTGAAGGAATATGTTTACAGTTGGATCCAGACTTTGATTACTTTACGTACCTGGAACCAATGATTCAAGAACAATTTTTAGAGTCTATCGATATATCTGAAAGTATAAAGAATACCATGGGTATTCCCTCAAAGATTGGAAAAATAAATTCAACTGTTCTCGGTCTTGAGAGATCGAGAGCAGCTATGAAAAGGTCTATGATTAAAACAAGGCAGGAGATACGTGTTGTTCAATACAGTGTAATATGTGCTTTATTAGCCGAAAGATTCAATGGGACACCACTTGCTGCTATACTCGTGGGAGTTGCTATATGGATTACTTTTCGTAAAGATCGATCTTTTTAGCGTTACTCTTTTTTTTCGTCTTAGTTTTCTCATCTTTGTTTTTCTTGATGATATCCTGATGTTCCTTGAAATATTCCTTAACACGCCTCTGTTCATCACGTGCGATGTCACCAATTTTATCCTTAATTCTCTCCACCTCAGAGTTTCTCTGTTTTTGGATCTTCTTTCCAATTTTCTTAAAATCATCTGTTTTGGCAAACCATGTGGGGGATGTAGCGATTGCGAACATTGTCTTCTTGTTGTATTGTAATGACATTTAATTTTTAAGTTGTTTTTAATAATTCTATATATAAAGTATGAACCCAGGTCATATAATATTTGTGTTTGTACTGTTATACAGTACATTGTTTGCGATAAACACAAATAGCTTGGAAAAGAAGATGTTATATACAGTATTACAAGATATAGACTGGTGGACTATAACTCATCATTCGGTTCAACATAACCCGGGTGTATCTAACTATCTTAAAGTACCCTTCTACTTTGATAAAAACAAACTTACCAAAGTTTCAAGTGGTCAATTATATAATGCGTATTGTTTCACTAAACCATATGCTAAAGTACAGGAGCAGTTACAAAGTAAAGTGTTCTGGAATGAGTATTTACCAAAACATGGTATTAGCGTCCCCAAATTGAATGCAACTACAAACCCCTACAAAGAATATGAAGACATTGACCCAGATAGAGATTATATATCTAAACCAGAGTTCGGGACATCTGGGAACGGGATTGAAATAATCAAGGGTAGGGATGTAAAACCAACTGAAAAAAACCGTCTTATTCAAGATAAAATTGGTAGTTGTGGCTATGATGGTGCACGATCGTATCGCGTTGTTACGACATACGACGGTGATGTTCTCGCCAGGTATGAGTTTAAGAATAATGAAACAATCACATCAAATGTTAGTGGTAAAGGTAAAGTGACTGTAAATGAACATGACACTATTCCTGAAATTGAAGACGTTATACATAAACTTTGTAAACTCCACAAACGTGATTTTAACTTCTGCTTTTCAATTGGTTGGGACTTTATGGTGGATTGTGAAGACAAGGATCCCTCATTTCCTGATGTTTATGTCCTCGAAGGGAATTGGCCATCTGGATTATACGGGGACACTACAAACAGGAACGACCAATTTATAGAAATGGTAAATAAAAAAGCACGAACATTTTACAAAATCAAGGGTTTATGAGTTCGTCTGTATTCTCAAACGCTTCAACTTCTCCTCAAACTCCCTTCTCTCACCCGGGCTATCAATGACCTTACCAGTTGCTATAGCCTCAATCTCTGGACCCGTGAGTTGCATAGCATTTAACCTAAAGTCTTTGAACGCCTCCATTGATATAGGTACAAGGGGGTTTATAAGTTCATAGATGGCATTTGCATAGTCCCTAATCTCCTTTTGAGCACCGGGTTCCATACGAAGCCGAAGATAGTGCATTAAATTATGAAGATTGATTTTCCAATAGAACTCAGTGTATGTAGATTGTGGAAGATTCCCACGAGCCTGCTCTCTACAACATCCGTTCTCTAATAGTTCCTCGTATACATCAAAAGAATGACTGAGATGTTGGGTCACCTTTGTACCCAATTCATCTCCAACTTCAACAACACCCTCTGAACCTTGGTGATTCACCTTAGATTGTCCACGTAGGGTATCAGGTTCATAATACTCCTTTGGAACTATAGAATATCGCGCTGACATTTCGTTAATGCTGGAGGTGCGGTGACGCATATGTTGTCGTGCGATGTATATTGGCATTTTGATATGGAACTTAAACTCGACCATTTCGAAGGGTGTTGTATGCCAATGTCGGAGGAGATAGCGGATGAGACCCCTGTCTCCACGCGATGTTTTTGTCCCATCTCCGTAGGAGACTCGGGCAGCTTGTACGATTGACGAGTCCAAATCTTGTCTCGGCATGTAGTCAACGAGGCGAACAAATCCATGATCCAATACATTTTTCTGCATTATGGTTATATTTTTAGTTCCCCTCAATTCCTTAACCCGGTTAAAGGCAGTAGTAATAATTTTAATAGATGAAAAAGCATAACGATTTAATTATGGAACTTCCCAATCTCGTACCCGAATCATTTTGCAAACACGTGATACATACATTTGAACGAGATTCAAATAATCGTTACATTGGTCAGATGAAATATCATGGTAAAATAATAACAGACAAATCCCTAAAAGATTCTGTAGAAATAAATATTAGCGGTTGTGATTTATCCACACCCACTGGTAAAATTTGGGATGATATAGACAAGACATTATCAAAATATATAGGAATGGGAGTTGAAATCTATACTAAATATCTGAACGATGAATATCCGGGTCCTGATCATAAGGAAAATAAACAAGCACTTCGTACATTTGAAGGCCTCTTGTCACCTATGACGAAGACAGGTTTAGTAGATAATGGTTTTACTATGCAGAGACAATCAAGAGGTGTAAAATACGGATGGCATTATGATAGTACGCCGGGTTCCTTTCTTTTTGGATTACTGTATTTGAACACACTGAATGAAGATGAAGGTGGTTGCACAGAGTTTCTCAATGGGGGGCGTAAAATTAGACCAGAAGTTGGAAAATTAATGCTTTCACCCGCGCATTGGTCATATGCACACTGTGGAAATGAAGTTAAATGTGAATATAAATACACTGTACCATTCATGTTTAATTATATTTTTTGACAAGATCGTTTATAGAATTGTGTATAAATTATTTTATGTTAATTTCCTTCACTAAATCGCCTATGTCTCTGTAGTATCTCTTAAGATCCTTCATAAACCTTTTGTTGTTCTCAAGGACTTCACAATCAGGTTTATTAATATAAATCCATGCCAAGTTTGACTTGGAATACTTTGTCCTTTTTTGATTCTCGTTGGGTTTGCGAGCGACTAACTTTGTAGTCTTTTTGGGTTTCTTTGTACTTTTTACCTCAACCCTATTCACAAATGAGAGAGCTTGCATTACTGTATCAGCTAAGTCATCTTTCTTCTTTGATTTGAGAAAGGTATCTAACCAATGTGCATTAGTGGGTCCACTCCTTATAAAGGCTTCACATCTCTCTATGGAAACCTTCTTTCTCTTATTGTATTGTGCCTTACCAGGTCCCGCGACATCCGGGATCTTATGACGAGCGTCGTATAGTATCGTCTCTGCTTGAGGGCATTTAATGATAAAATAGGCATGTAAGAAGTGCATAACAGATATCATCTTCTTATTACGATCAGGTTGCTTCTCGATGAGAATAGTTTCAGCTCCGAGGACCCATGGTCTCTCATCTAAGTGTTTACATAAAGAGACATAGACTCCATCTTTGTGTTCGGGTGGAACACCGGAAACGTCCCACTCCCTCACAATGTTACCATTTTCATCGTCAAGTAAACACATAGCCAAATTCCTTATACCAACATCAATACTTAGAATCATTACATAAATCTTTAAATATACCTTTAAGTTAATGAAGTGCATTGCCCATCGTGGATACTCCCTAAAGTACAAGGATAATAGCATTGAAGGTATAAGGGAAGCTATCCATAGAAACTACGATGGTGTTGAAATTGATGTTCAACTTTGTGGATCGGGTGAGCTCGTTTTGTATCACGATGTATATACTCAATGTCAATACATATCAGATATGAATATAGATAAAGTGAGAGAGCGCGGGATGTGTACACTTCGTGATGTTTATGAACAGATACCCGAAATAAGACAGGTACTTCTAATTTTGGATATAAAGGGGTCTGATCTCAATATAGTTAAATCACTTTGCACCTTTTATAAAAATGAACAAACAGACAACATATTATTCTGTAGTTTCAATCGTAAAATAATATACAGTCTACCCAATCATTTCAATATAGGATCAACTTTTGAAACAACTTTTCACATGAGTGAATTTCCATTGATAACTATGGGTCTAACCGCAGTTATTCTTCATTGGACATGTTTAGATCACGCATTTGTACACTACTGTCAGAGTAAAGATATTGAGGTTTATACTTATACACATAAGGAAGACGAAGAATTGGAATATATGTATAGATATAGAGTTGATGGAATTATTACCAACGGATTTTAGAACCTACGACCTTTCATACCCTTCATCATACCACCCATACCACCCATACCCTTGCTCATACCCTTCTGCCCACCCGGGGAAAGAGCCATAGCAACTACCATCGCAACGATAGCCAGGCAACACACCACGGAAGCGATCATAGCATATTTTAAAGGACCGTTGAAAGCATTACCGATAGAATCAACAATATCAGCAATACCCTTATTCTCAGTCTTCTGAGAACCACTCGCGGCTGCAGCGAGTTTACTCATTACTTCACTCTCATTTAGCTGGCTGGTAATAGATTTTGTAATAGCATCAGCTTGTAATTTCGCTACTATATCTTGACTTAAGTCAAGCTTACCATTACACTGTTTAATTTCAAGTCCCGCTTCCTGTAAGTTTACAACTTCAGCTACAGTATCAGTTAAAGTATTAGTCTCAAAAACATTCTTTATAATATTTTTAAGTTCCATATTAACTGTTTGATTCATGTTCTGTTTATCACCAAACTGCATGTTACCAGCTTCTGTAACCTTTTCCATAGCTGCATCAGCCGAGGATTGTAATTCAGATTCTACTTTACCTTTGACTGCCTGAACGGCTTCCACTTCCATTGTTGTACTACTGTTTAATTCGGAGCTAATCGTTTGGGTCAGATCAACCTTACACTTAGGACCCATAGTACCCATAAGAATCTTTATTTGCTGAATACTACCTACAGATGCAGTCATTTTACTGGAAGTATTAGTGATAGTCTCATTAATAGTTTCATTCAAAATATCCATGTTAAAGGTTTGATTAATGGTTTGTGTACCTCCTCCTCCCATGGTTTTTTACAATGGTCTGAGAAAATAATATTTTTGTATTTCAAATGAAACTAAACAGACTTCTATTAACTCTGTCCATCATCATAATAATTATTTGGTTGTCTATGAAGCACAGGAGAGAATTATACGAAGAAGCAGATAAGAAAGCACTCGATGATTATCTTATAGATTCAGATAAAGTGGATCCCGAAGTTATTAAAATTATGGTAGAAAAATTAACAACGGATCAGGTTATTCTATCCAAGTTTTACAGTGCTGCTCAGAGAGACGATCGTGTAACTCTTATTAATTTAACAGAGGATGTGTAAAAAATATTAGTTTAGTATAAATGAAGAACCAGAACATTATTTACGGTGTAATTGCCGCTCTCGCACTTTACATACTGTTTACGAGATATGAAAAGTACACTGAAGAAAAGATCAGCCCCAACGATGATGTTTTTGAAATTGTCAGGAAAATTAAGGAGGCTAAGAAGGCCAAGAACAGACCGCAATAATTTCTTGGATTAATATAAGATCCCATGCCTACGACTTGGGTACATGTTAAAGCATTGAAAGATTATAATAGGGCTCCAAATAGATGTAACGGGTTTGTCGAAAATAATTACTGCCGCAATGAGAGCGAAATCATTTATGGATCAGCCGAAGTTGATAGAGGTGGAGGGAGTAAGTGTCGCGCGGTGAGTGTTTGCACGGATAACGTTGATGCTGGTGGAGACTCAAATCCATGTGCTTACAACGCGCCTGTAAAAGCTACAAATAGAAGATACATACACCAACACCATGGTTGGGCGGGTCTCCCAGCGGACGGTTTAGGTTTGGAGTGTGAGTGGAATAATCCAACTGATGGAGAGTTACGAACAATGTCCAGTCAAACCAGGTATACGAATGCAACTATTAAAAATTACCAAGGCACGGAGATGAGTATATGGGACCAACTTGTATGGGGTATAAAAGTTCATGATAAAAATACTGAGGGTCAGGGATATTGTAATAAACTTGAGAATTTATTGAAGATAGTTCATAGTGATGATAGAACGTGTTTCGATCTCATAGAGGATAAAATTAGCAAGGAGAACGCTCAGAGAAAGGGGGTCGAATATTGCAAAAAACATCCAGACAAGCCTGCGTGTAAATGTATTAATATTTCACAACCTGGGGGTGTGACGTACTGTTTGGCTAATTCCAGGCTCCCTGGATGTAGTGACGTTGCAACTGTTTATAACGGTATTCCGGAAAAGGCGCGAACGGCGTTTAACTTACAGAAACAGTCTACTGGATGTTTTAGTGGTATGACTTGTGCGGGTAGTGGATTCTTTTTACCAGATTCTGTACCGCAGACATGTAACCTAGACGTGACTGTATGTGAGCAAAAGATTGATATTGGTGATCTGACTGGTCCGGGTAGATTTACCATTGAACAGAAAATGGAATGTGGGAGTGAAGGAGATGTTGATAAAGACGGTAATCCTATAGATGACAGACCACCACCTCCAGCATCTTTTGAGGATTTCAAAACGAACCCCTTGGCTTATTTTAACCCAGGTAAGGTCACCAGTGATAAAAGAGCTGCAGCGGGTACTGGTGGGGTGACTTTCCTTACATCTTGTATGTGTTGCCTTTGTATACTTCTCATGATTATGGTTTTAGGTGGAGGAGGTGGTAGGAAAGCTGGAGCCAGATTTAAAAGGTGAGTATATTTAAATGGGGTTTCTTGATGACGCGAAAGCAGGCGCGGACGCCTACCTTAATCCGAGCATGTCCGCGGCACCAGAAACAGCAGACCCATGCGAGCCACTGAAAGAGGAATCAGAGAGAATATTTAAAATGAAAGATGGTCCTGAAAAATCAGCGGCGATATCTGCGGGATTGCAGATGATCGCGGCTCAGGATTGTGAGGAGCAGCTCGGATATTATGATTTAGTAGATGAGTTCTGCTCGAGAGATAGTCATTTTGTCGGGATGCAGATAGGGCACGGTGAAACGTGTATGAATAAGGATTTACACGGTGACCAAGCGGCTATATGGTGTATGAGACATGATATTGATGAAGATACCGGGATTGAAAATGACTCCCCAAGATTGAAAACACGAAAAGATGTTTGTAATGAAAGTGGGTTGAAGTCCAGATGGCACTCAACTAACGCTAAATACTGTGAGTTATACCCCGAAGATGACTGGTGTAGATGTTATAATGTGAAAGAAAACAAAAAAATATGTTATCTCGAAGATGAAGAAGGTAATCCAAAAAAGTATGGACCAAAATCTAAACCGGCAGCTGGATGTAATTTATTTGACTCCCTTGAAACGAACAAAGTGTTTTATAAAGATGGTTACCAGATTTATAAGGATAATATGCATTGCACACGAGATACATGTACCAGACCTATGTTTCAATATATTCCCGAGGGTGCTATGAGTAGTTGTAAACCATCATACAGAATGTGTGACAAGGACATTGATATAATTAGCACATCTTTCGGTCAGCTAGCACTTGCTTGCAACGCGGGTATGGCAGAAACAGAAAAACCCGATTGGTGGGACGAGGAGGATGATGACGACGGGTGGCTAACTGGTTATAGATCTCCACCATTTGATAGTTTCCCTTTAAATAAAACACCTATAACCGAATGGCCCGAAGAGTTTGATTGGGAAGACGATAATGTTAGATATTTAACATTTTATAGTATAGGGTCTTCAGTTCTCTGTATAATCATATTGATAATAATAATGAAAAGCTTAAAGAAAAAGTAAAAACATATTGTATGTGGTGTTGGTGGTGTTGTCACTCCTTCGAAGGTAAGCCTTTAAGTATGCCATTCAAATACGATGATCGTAGAAATAAGTTTTACACAACTGGTAATTATTGTTCATGGAGTTGTGTAAAATCTCACGCACTTGAAAGATATGGGTGTACGGTGGGTAGCCGTATTAATGGCAATGTAGTTATGATGCGTAAAAAAATGTATAATCAAATCGGACCAGTGAAACCCGCTCCAAGTAGATACAAACTGATGGAGTTTGGTGGTGATTTGACTATAGAAGAATTTAGGAAAAATCAGACAAGGGATGTAGAAGAACCCAAGCAGATTGAGACAGCTCCTATAGTCAATATCACAGTACCCGTTGCCATAGACACCAAAAGGATGGATGAGATAAAGAATGCGTCGGCATCTAACAATGCGCTAAAGCTAAAAAGAACTAAACCACTGAAACGAAATCATAACAACTTAGAATCAGCGTTGGGACTCATCATCACTCCCAAATCCTAAATTTCTTTTTTGTTTAGCTGTCGGTATTGATTGTGGTAATTGATCAGATTTTTTACTATGAACCCACTGATCTCCATCGTGGGCTGCCCAACAGATGTCATACCGCTCTATCATTTTCCTGCATAAAACACAGGGTAATGATATAGCATCTCCAAGTGTGTTTCTCCTCATAATAACCAAATGACCATATTTCCTATGCAACCATTCTGTAAATTGATGGGATTTATACCCTTTTTTTAAACATTCACGGTACAGACGCCTAATAAGTTGCCTCTCTGCACACATATGGTTATTACTTATCATCTCTGGACCTTTAGACATATAACTCGTAACTGTACAATACTTCATACCGTACAGCAATTATTACAAGTTTTTCCTGGAAACACAAAGGCACACTTTTCGCACTCGTTTAGAATATTAAGGTCCTTCCTCTTAGGTACAAGTCCTTTAGAAAATCGCTGTAACTCTTTTACAGTATAAATTCCGTACTGAATCATAACCTCCAAAGGAGGGAACTTCATACTACACTGTTAGCAAGACAAATCCTTAATTGGGTTTCATGCAACATGGAAAGAGTCCCGCAATACTCTCTTTAGCCTTAAGCATACCAGCAAATCCATCAATAATGGGTGGGACCATAGTCTTGAGAATCTTCTCAAACTCACTGTCCTTCTCACCCTCATCAATCTCCTCGATAAGGTGATAAAGAATGGCAATAGTGAGCTTCTTCTTCTGGGGTCCGGCAAGCTTCTTGAACTTGGCGGCGGTCATCATAAGTTTAGCAACGATAGGGGGGATGTCCTCCTTTTGGAGACCATCACCGAGGTAATCATTCTTAATCTCTTCAACGAGAGCAACAACTGACTTAGCGTCAATTCTTCCAGCAAATCTTTCAAGTATCGTGTCCATTTTATAATCTTTGTTTAGAATATAAATGAATACGGATAACGTGATTGCTGGGATTGCGTTTGGTATTGGTTTTATACAAATGTATCAAGATTTGATCAAAACTGAAAAAGTAAACGAAAGATCAAAAAATGCCGTCCTGTTAAGTATTTTAGCGAGTTGTTTATGGCTGACATACCAGTCAAGAAAGTATGGTATGAACTTTACAGTAGCTTATACAGGTATTGGTTTAGCTATTCAGGTATACATTTTGAATAAGATCTTGATTAAAGAAAGTGAGAATCTCCCGAATCTAAATAAGCTATTTTAATAGGCTTAAGGATTTTCTGTGTCATCATTGTAGAAATGTCTTCTATCATTTGCGCTCGTATTACTCCCAAGCCTTCTACTACCTCTTCTACCAAGAAGGTGAAGTCGGTTTCACAATCACCTACTAAGATGCCAACCCCGGGAGCCCTGGACACGGGTGTCATGAAGACTGCGCGATTCGCTGAGGCTGTTAACGGTCGCGCCGCCATGCAGGGTGTTCTGTGGGGTTCTCTTGATTGGATGATGTCTGGTGAGAATATCATTCAGCAGCTCGAAGATCCTATGTATGCGGCTGCTGCCACTGGTGTTGTTACTACACTCGCTGCGGCTTCACTCATCACCGCCAAGGACTTCGGTAATGAGGAGTTTTGGAGCTTCACCCCCGAGGCTGAGCTTAAGAACGGTAGGCTTGCCATGCTTGGATTCACTACCCTATTGGGATTGAGTGCCATGTAACCTAAAAAATCTATTATTTTAATTTTTTCATTCATTGTTAATCTTCCTGTCCTACGTATCACGTACGACACGAGCATTAAGAGAATATATACATTTACAGCTATAGGTCTCATCCTCTATTGTAGATTTAGATTACTTTGGGGCGCATTAAACCTCCAGCCCTGGTGGCGAGACCACGGGAGAGAGCCATAGCCTTGGGTTTAAGGATGTAGAAAGAGGCGAGGAGGGTGCAAATATATAAGACGAGACTGAAAGCGGAATAACCCTTCTCAGCCTCCTTGGCATTCTCACACTTGAGAGTCCAGTTGAGAGCCACTGCGGATCCAATGAGACCCATGATGGAATATATGAGGGTGAAGACACCAGCTTCGTTCTTAGCAAGTTTGGTGAGGAGGAGGGTGAAGGGAATTGTGAGTGCGATAGTGAGGGTCGCCGCGAGATACTTGTTAAGGTTCTCTTGGATAGCTTTACCCTTCATAGATTCACACTTGGAGAAGATGTTGATACCTATGGAAGCGGTCACCATGTAGAAGAAACCGAGAAGGAGAATACCACCAACGGTACCCCACGAAACCTCGAGATCAACCTTACCAGAGGCAATGCTCCTGGCGTTGTTGTACATCCTGGATGCACGCATAGTACTTGTTAAGTCAGCCATGTTTTATTATACTTATAGAAATTATTATAATATAGAATATATGAAATTACCCGAAGTCGTATTCGTAAAACATTGTCCAGATCTTGCGCCTGAGAGAAAAGTGTTTCTCGAGAAACACCTGAAGGAGAGAGTTCCCATCAAAGATGTTAGGTGGGTTGAAGATTACAACCATGACCACATATTTGTACAATGGTTGAATACAAAGTTAAACCTTCCATATGGTCCAAAATTGACAAGTAATTTTGTAAAGACTATCATGATAATGAAACAAATATTAGAAGGAAATATCCAGTCCAGTTTAATTATTGATGACGACTCTGTATTTTATAGAGATTGGGATTTAATATTTGAAAGTATACCTGATGAAATTGAAAGAATTGGTTACATAAACATGGGTACTTCTCCATTTTTTAATTATAAACCAAAACTCAAGGAGGTATATCAATTGCCAAATAACGGTGGTATGGAGGTTTTTTGGACTAATACTGAGTTTGCGCATGCATTTATAAACAATCTGAACATGGAAGAAGCTATTGATATTGTCATTCATGGAATGATGAGGAGTGCGGGTAAGCCATTATTAAATGTTCCAATTGCACACCAGACTTCCGATATAGAAAATAATAGTACTCTTGACCATAGTACACGAAAGTCTTCTAACTGGCAGGCTTATGTTATGAATTATACAGGTGTACCCAAACTAAATTTGGATACACTTTTTGATGAGTTCAAACAGTTTGAAGTTAGAAAGAAAAAGGTTGAAGATAAGTTTTATGAACTGTATGATAAGAGGGTTGACATTAAGAATGTTAAATATATTCTTAATAGCGACGAAGATCATAGAGTAAATATTATAGATTTTGGGTTAATTAGAGATGAGGTGAATATTTGATCTCCCATAAGCCCCTGCACTATATCCAAATGTAGATAAATCCGTCATGTCCCGATTACCAGCGGTTATAAATAATTCTTTACATGAAGCGAGTAAAAACCAATCAATATAACATGCAAGCCTTTGATCACGTGTAACATCGTAGTTCTTTAGTGTGTCACATTTATATGTTAGAACAATGTCATGCTCAAGGGTTACAATTTTGTCAGGGAAACGCCTCTTAAACATATCTTTAATTTCACGACTGTCACTTGCTAAAAATATTTTACCTTCGGTATCTTGAACTATTTTCATAAACTTTTCAAGTGCACTATCCTTGGCAAAATACGCTGGTTTAATGTTTCCATTTTCATCTTTTCCGTGACAACCTATATCCTTAGAATCATTTGAACATGCACCTCTTCTAATATGCATTCCATATGTTAAACCATGCGGTAACCAATCTTTGTATTTATCAAGAATAGTTTGCAATTCTTTGGTTGGTTTAATAATTTTGTTAAGATTTGAATGAACATGTTGAAAATATTGGGGGTTTATAGCAATTCGTGGTTCGAACTTTTCCTCACTTTGATCATCAGTTATTTCAAAACCCTCAAACTCAACACCTCTGTCTACATCTAATAGACTCTTATATACACGTGGTTTCGGGGATCTATAAACTAAATCGGATAGACATAGAGCAACATTACCCCATCCCATAGATTCTGGGAGGTAGAATGTCATTATATGTATATGATTGACTTTATCTTTAAACACTCAAAAACTTTTCTAGATCTTCACGTGTCTTTGTTTGCTTCCACCCCAAAGACTTCAACTTATCCGCACATATGTAATATCTACTATCATTAAATGGTCGATCCTCCACATAGGTAATCCAATCATCGTAATGTTCGGTTCCAATTATAGTTTTAATAATCATAATAGTTACATCCATAACAGATATTTCATCATCGGATGCTATATTGTATATTTCACCTTTGTTACCCTTATTCCATACGATATCAACAGCATTTACAACATCATCTACGTGCATAAAAGCGCGTTTTATTTCAGATGAACGTTTACCGTGAATTGTACAATTTTTACCCTCTCTTAGAAGCCTTTTAAACTTAGGGATAAGTTTTTCCGGATATTGATTTGGTCCATATACGTTGTTACATCTAATTATTTTGATATTCATATTGAAAGATTCAATGTACGATCTCACTATCATTTCCGCACCAGCCTTTGATGCGGAATATGGGTTTGTAGGTTTCAAAACACCCGCTTCCTCAGTAAAAGGTTTATCTGTAAGTGATTCACCGTATACTTCATCGGTACTAAAATGTATAAACTCTACATCAGGAATATATTTTCTACACATCTCCACAAGTATATGTGTACCGTATGTATTGTCCATTGTAAAACTCAAGGGGTCAACAAATGAATTGTCAACGTGACTTTGAGCTGCAAAGTGAAACACGTAGTCAAACTTAAAAAAGTTTATAGTTCTCTCAACAAAATCGGGGTCACATAGGGAACCTTCAAATAAAAGAGCTGCATCTTTATCAACGTTGGAAACGTTGGAACAGTAGTCAATTTTATCTATATTCACAAATGTAATATCTGGATACCTTTTGTGCATGATATTTATGAAATTAGATGCGATGAATCCGCAACCACCTGTTACTAATGCATTAGGCATTTACTTTAGTAGCTGCAAATGTTTTAAGCAAATTACACACACGATCAATATCTTCAATGTCAAGTCCATGATGGGCACCCAAAAGGAAGCCGTCCTTCATGATTTTGTCAGCGTTTGTAAAGTCACCCAGGTACTCACGGAACGCTGGATGCCTCGTGATATTACCAGCAAATGTTACACGTGTTTGTACGTCATTTTCTTCCAAGTAATTAACAATCTCTAAGCGATCTGGACATTGGAAAGGGATAGCAAGCCAATTGGGAATCTGTGAATCATCTGGAAGGGTATAGTAGGGACAATCTTTGAGGTTTTCAATGTACCTCTCTACGTTCTCACGTCTCTTTCTTAAAAACCCTTCAAGTTTATCTAATTGGATGAGACCGAAGGCTGCGTTCATTTCACAAGCTTTGAGATGGTAGCCTGCTACACCATAGAGGAACTTCCAATCATATGGAATACCGTCAACAGAATGATTGAAACGTTCACTGGGCTCCTCGATGTTGTCACCGATACGCCCCCAGTCGCGAAACATTAGGGCTCTCTTGAGATGTTCTTCATCGTTAAACATCACCATACCACCAATACCACCAGCGGTGATAACATGACTTGCATAGAAGCTTGTGGTACTTATGTCAGTAGAAGGTGTATGAGTAATAGTGTCTGCAGAATCCTCAAATAGGATTACATTTGGAAAAGCTTTTCGGATAGCTGACCAATCTGGCATGTTACCAATTAGGTTTGGAAGTAGGAGGCACTTCGTATCTGGGGTAACTACCTTCTTGAGGTCTTCAACACTTGGTACATATGTGTTTAGACCTACATCACAAAATACAGGTTTGAGACCGAGTTGTACAAGAGGAGCAACTGTAGTAGAAAAACCACATGCGGGTGTTACAACCTCGGAACCTTTGGGTAGGTTGAGAGCACAGAGACCTAGGAGGATAGCGCTACTACCAGAGTTTACAAATAGACCTGACTTCTTACCAAAAAGATCAGCTACCCTTTTTTCAAACTCCACAGTACGATCACCAAACCCAGCGAGCCAGCCATCGCGAAGACAAGCCTCAACAGCCTTAATCTCTTCTTCACCATACGATTCAAACTTATTGGGTGCATACCAAACTTTCTTGGGCATTATAGCATAAAGAGTTAAGTATTCTTTAAACTATATGAAAGTTTGTATACTTGGTTCAAGTGGGTTTATAGGAAAAAATATATGGCAAGGAACAGATTGGACAGGTCTTACGAGACAAGATCTAAACTTACTGAATCAAAAAGCGGTAGATGAATATTTCTTGAATAATCATTATGACGTGGTTATACATTGTGCTGCAACCATAGATCAAGTGAGTAGAGGAACTACATATAAAAACATCCTTATGTTTGAAAATGTTGCGAGAGCATTCAAGGGTAAACTTATATATATATCAAGTGGTGCAGCTTTATTGGGGAAACCTCCAACGGATCCTTATGGTCTATCTAAATGGGTTATAGAACAAAGAATTAAGCATCTTCCAAATGTATATTGTCTTCGTATTTGGGGATGTTACGGACCCGGGGAACTTCCGTCGAGATTTAGCGCAAAATGTAAGAGAGATGGACATGTTGTAATTCCTAAGGATAGATTTTTTGACTTTGTGAGTATCAAAACTGTTCGTACCATTGTACACGAATATGTAACAAGCAAAAAGAAACTTGTTAAATATAGTGATCTAGTTTATCCTAAGAAAATGTTACTGTCTGAATGGGCTGATTTTTTTGGAGCAACCTATGAAATTCAAGATACTTCGGAACTGGGGGAATCTTACGTGTCTAATAGATATTTTACGACAGAGATTTAGTTCCAACCGAGTTTCTTTTTGGGTGGCACCGGAACAATCATATCCGATTCGAAATCAATGTAAGGTGTCATATTTTCAAGTGAGTTCCCAAACTCCAATTTAGGGTAAATCTTTTGCGTCTCTGGTATGGGAATATCTCTTAGAGTTTTCACACCATAGGCTTCTGCGATCTTTACAAAGTTTATCGTGTCACCAAAAAGATCGTTTTTAGACGTTGCTGTATATTTTGATTTAAAATAACTGTCTTGAAATTGTTTAATTATTCCATAACAACTATTGTTTAGAATAATGATTTCAATAGGTAAATTATACTTTTTGACAGTGAGAAGTTCTTGAATATTCATTTGAAAACCACCATCGCCAGCAATGCAGTATATTTTTCTAGTTGAACCGGTACCAATGGCAGCACCTATAGCAATAGGAAGTGCACAACCCATAGATGCGTTACTAAAATTCGTAAACAACATATTACTATCTCGCGTTTTAGCTGTTTGTAAAGTCCATACAAGATTACCTCCTATATCAGGTATAACTATACAGTCGTCGGGGAGATTTTCAAAAAATCCATCTAAATAGTCATAAACAACCGAGTCACCTTCACGTGTTTTTTCTTCACCGTATTTTATTTTCCAGTCGTTTATTTTATTATTCCATTCATGAGGAAATGTGTAAGGTTCATCACAATAGTAAATGTTAACATTATTTAAAAAATCTTTAGCATCACACGCTATACCAAGATCAATTTTAACACCCTTTTCTGGCATTTTATTGATTTCTTGTGCATCAACGTCTATCATAATTTTTGTTGATTGTGGAGAAAACAGTGCACCTTGTCCTCCAATTTGTCTACTATCAAGTCTACTTCCAATGGAAATAATGAGATCTGCGTTTTGTAAAGCATAGTTTGAACATCTATCCCCATAAACACCTAGTGAACCCACACGAAGTGGATGATCAGTTCCACATATATCAAACGCGCCCCAAGAAACAACAAATGGTATTCCAGTCTTTCGAATAAACTCCATTGCAGCTTCCTTCGCACCCGCCAATTTCACACCATGACCAAAAATTACAATAGGTCTCTTACTATCTTTGATATATTTCGATATGTTGTACAAAGGAGGGTTGCACCTCTTCTCTAGGGGTAACTCCTTTACCTCCCCCTCCATTTGAGACATTTGTAGATTTACGGGTAAATCTATGAGAACAGGTCCGTATCGGGGAGATTTAACTTTTACGATTAGTTCTTCGAGTATATCTTCAAGTTTAGACAATTCTGGTACATGGACAGATTTTTTGGTAACATCTTCAAACATTTTAGCGACAGGCATTTCCTGAAATCCACTTTGTCTTGGTTTTGAGTTGAAATTAGAAAGATCTTCCTTAGTGTTAACCTGACCGGTGATGAAAAAAGCTGGTATTGAGTCATACCAACATCCACATACACCATTTAGAATGTTTTGTACACCCGGACCACTTGTTACACACACACCTGCTATCTTACCAGAACTTCTATAATACCCTTCCGCTGCCATAGCAGCGGACTGTTCATGCTGAAAACAATAATATTTAACTTTGGGGTTTGAAGAAATAGCATCAATAAATGGAACAATCGATCCACCGGTTACTACAAAATATGTATCTATACCATTGAGGTATAAGGTATCTATGATATAGTCACAAGTATTCATATTTTATAGTAAAAGTAAATCTTTAATTATATGATTTAAAGTTTTGTAGAATATATACCATATATGATAGCTCTTGTAACAGTTCATGATCAAAAGTATGAACCACTCGCTGAATGGACTTTACATAAAAATAAAAAACAGTACTGCCAAAGACATGGGTATCAACTACATTACTCGGGTGACGGTGGTGCCTCTATCGCAGGAAAACCATTTATGGCCAAGGCTAATCCACCCATACCAGACACACATATTCCTATAGGTTGGGGTAAAATTTATGTAATCCGAAAAATTATGCAACAACACCCAGAAGTTGAATGGATTTTTAACACAGATACGGATGTCATGATTACAAATATGGATATCAAAATTGAAGATATTATCAAAGAACACGCAGGTCCAAATATTCATATGTTAATTCCTGCTGATTGTAACGGAATTAACTGTGGTAACATGCTTATTAGGAATAATGCGGTTGGAAAGGCTTTTATAAATACGATTATAGCTGGTCTACCTGTATATAGACACTGGTATCTATACGAGAATCAACTCATTCAAGATATGTTCATGGGAACTCATTTACGTGAAAATGGATTTAATCCTGGTGGATCTCTATGGGCAAGTGTGGGTAGAGTTATTCCACAACGTGTTATGAACTCTTATGACTATTCCAATCTACCGCTTCTCAAGAACAGACCTAATTACAAAGATATTCTTGGGAACGATGGAGAATGGGAAGAAGGTGATTTTTTAGTTCAGTGGCCCGCAACCAGTCTTGAGTATAGGATTAATGTAGCTAAAGAGACTCATAATAGGCTCTTTGGCGATCCTGACGCTCAATAGTTTTAATATGCCAAAGTGCAATAAGAGGTTTAGCCTCTAACATAGCAGTTTTCTCTGGAGTAGATCCAATAAGTTTCTCATGAAGATCGTTGGACCATTTGATTTCTCCATTATTTTTATAGTACCTACCTTGATAATCTGGCCAGTTTACCCACCCCATTTCATTAAGGTTGAACTTATAATCGGTAATCCAATCGGCGGTATAACCGGGGCAAATGTTAATTCGTGGAATAAACATAATGTCACCCTCAAAGGTTTTAATATTGGTAAGAAGTGCCTCTTGTGGCATTTCATCGGCATCAATAGCGAAGATGTAATCACCGGTACATTTACTAGCATGATAGTTTCTATGATCGGAAAACTTTCCATCAAACTCTCGTTCGTTAACTACAATCTTATCATCGTATGACTTAAGGACATCCCTAACTTGGGGTGTTACCTTTGTAGAATCAACAAGGATGTTAATTTCATCTTCCTCATCCTTGACCTTTAGAAGAAAGTTGATCAAAGAGTTAATTTCACGATCTTCATTACAAACACAAATAGCGTAGGAAATCTTCACCATTATATAAGTTAAAGTGAAGACCCCTTTAAATAGTATAAATGAAATACATTTCATATTCGTTATGGGGGGATAACAAAGTTTATACTTATGGTATTATTGAAAATGTTTTAGACGCGAAGAAGTTTTATGAAGGATGGATTGTAAGGGTTCACTACAACGACACCGTTCCCCAAAATATCATTGATTGGCTCAAAAAACAAGATAATGTTGAAGTTGTTCATCATCCGGGTACAAAGACAAAGGCTTCAAATACTCTATGGAGGTTTGAGGATCTTTTCATCAAAGATGCTACAACAATTGTCCGCGATGCTGATTCCAGAATTACTCAGAGGGAAGTGGACTGTGTACACGAGTGGTTAGATTCTGATAAGGATTTTCATATTGCGCGTGATCATAAACATCACACATGTCCAATTATCGCAGGTGCATTTGGTTGCAAAAATAACTGTCTCGAATATATTGGTGTTCTCAGTGGCTCTAGAAATGTAAATCAATGTCCCCTCCGGTTTGCTCCCGGTTTAGAACTGATGCAGTCCTTTCTTCAAAATTTACCAGAATCACGTGATGTTTATATCGTTGATCAAATGTTTCTATTTGCATATGTATACCCATATGTAGCTAATAAAAGTATGATCCACTGCAGTCACAATGCATATGAACCATTTGCAAAAAAGTTAGATCCGATTGAAACGGGATTTATGGTTGAAGTTGTAACAGACTGTCCCAGAGCTGCTGAAATTATGGGAGATAAAGAGACTTCATTTGAACGGAAAGGAGCGTATTAAAAAATAAAGTTGTAGTAGATATAAGTATGGATAATCACGCCGAAATAAAAGATAAGTGTGACGGTCTTGATACACGATTAGAAGAACTCGCGGCTGATATAAGAGATCTTCCGACAAACTACAAACTTATAAGTAAATATAATAACATAGATGACGATTTACAAAAAATGTATGACTGGTATCATACAATGAAAGACGTATTAAAGCAATACACTCAAGAAAAGCAAATAGTTGAAGCCAAACTTGAGCAATTGGATACCCAAACTAAATCCCTAAATAACGAAGTTCAAAATCTTAAATTACAAGAGTTTTCTCATGACCAACACGGAGGCTCGTATTCACAATTACCTCGTATCCAGCGTCCGTAATATTTTTACAGAATGCTACATCCTCTGAACACATATCTCGTAATACAGTCCCATCTTCAGTTTCCATTTCTATAAGTGGATAACTAAAGTATGGATATTTAAGATCTTCTATCACACCTTTACGACATGCAAAGAATCCCATTCCGTTATACGCAACTTTCATATATTTTTCAAATGTATCAGTGTCCTCAACTTTTAGAAAATCAAATGTTCCAGATTTCTTAAATTGATCCATATCCCACTCCTTAACAGCCGCGTAATGTTTGAGATCGGTCATACGATACAATCCTGACACAACTGGGTATTTATCCGTGTCTTCTACGAGTTCAATTATATTTTCAGGTGTAAAAAATATATCAGAATCTATGGTTAGCCACACATCATAATCACTCTTACCATTGAATGGCTTTTGATCAGCTCCTCTCAATACATCTAAACCGAGGGTTTTCATTCTTGAAAATGGAACGAAACTTGAATATTCATTTACGAGTCTGATTTTATATCCACTTTGAATGAGTGTTATAAGTGTCTTTGACCAATTTGTTAGAAATGAACCTGAAAACTCACGACCCGGTAATGCAATAACCAAATTCTTCATTACTATTTATACGTTCAATACTTTAAGCACTTCATATACAGCTGGATGTCTAACAATATCACGTTCATCCATTTCTACATGCTGAATATAGTCACAATCCATACCAGATAGTTTATATGTAAGATAAGAAAGACCGTTTTCTTCACTGAGATCGGATTGATCAAGATCACCGGTAACAATTAATTTAGTATCATACCCGATTCTTGTGAGTAAAAGGCGCATCTGGTTTGGTGTGGCATTTTGCATCTCGTCAGCTATAATGACAGTGCTGTCAAATGTACGACCTCGCATATATCCAAGTGGTTCAATAGTAATGCAACGATCTATTTGGTTTATGGATAGATACTTCTCGAAAATATCAAACATAGGTCTCGTCCATGGCTCCATTTTCCTCTCCATATCCCCTGGGAGGTAGCCCATATCTTCATCGGCTGATACGATTGGTCGTGTTAAGATAACCTTACCTCTACCATATCCTTGAATATGTTCCATGGCAATCTGACATGCGAGCATGGTTTTACCTGTACCAGCTGGACCCGTACCAATAACAATTGGCTTTTGTGACCTAAGAGCGAGCATATATTTACATTGACCGGGTGTTTTGGGAAACTCCATATAATTTAATAGATAATTATCTCTAAATAATAAACACAAAGATATGGATAAAATATGTTTTCCCGCCAATAAGTTTAAAAGATACAATCTAAATATTTTCAACTGTATATATTAAGATGGAGGAGTACCTCTTCATTCAAATGAAACCTACCAGAGGTTTTTTGAGTATTACAGATCCAAACAAAAAGAGTAGGTTTATGTGTTTCAAGGAAAAGAGAACCGCTGAAACTGTTGTAGATTATGTAACAGCATTTAGATCAAATTATGGATATTGGCCTAGTATGGACATGTCCAAACCTGTAAAAGTAATAGAAAGTAAAGTTAGATTCAAACCCAGATCTCCTTACGAATTGAGGAATTATCTCACAATTGACACTTTTGATTACGATACGATATTTAACATGGCGAGGAGAACAAATGTATCCTTCTTTTGTGTAGATAATTTTGTACATGTACCAAATGGAAAGCATCAACATTTCATGAACTTGACTGGACAAGAATGGGATGGTGAGGCAGATCCAGTTGAATTTGCGCAGCTAATGGAGTTTAAATATCAAGTTGAAGATTAATTCCAACCTTTAAAATTAGTAAATTTTTGTTTAGCACCCTTTACATTAATTGTAACTTTAGAAGGTTTTTCTTCACCAACTGCGTGCATGGAAGCGAAAAGTACTATTAAATATAATCCCATAGATGGAACATCACCCGGAGATAAAGAATCTCCTATGTTTATTTTTTTATCACCTTCCTCCCAACTCTTTTTAGCGACTAACTTTCCATCTTTAAACTCAACCATTGTTCCAAAGTGTTTTAGCATTGGGTGTTCTGGATCCCATTTATTATCCCAAACTTCGTCTATCACTTTATCCATCAAGGATTTGTCGTTTTTATCAGTTATACCTACAAGTGTACCATCATCATCATATTGTTCAACGTACCAACAATCATGATCACCACCCGGACAGGATTTGTATTCGGGTGATTCTGCATCAAAATTGTAAACATACGCAAAACCATTTTCAGGTTTTTGTTCATACGATGAACAAAACTCGGGTTTGTCACCATCACCTTTGCATTGGTGTACTTCGGGTAATTGGATGTACCCTTCAGTTTTTGATTCACCTTTATTTAACTCAGCTCCTTCTTCTGTAATAACGAGTTCTCCTTTGGAGGATGAATCATCTGAAGACGATTCATCTCCTTGACTCATGAAATAAAACACGAGAACACCGACAAGTATGAGTAGTAAGACTACACCTGCTATAACAATCCCTTGAGACATCTTTACATCTATATCAGAAAAAAAATGTAATACTTAAAAATATCATTTGTTGTATACTAAATATGTGTGGCATCATAGCTCTCTTTGGTGAGGATGTGGAAAATTCATCCCACCTACTTACTCACCGAGGTCCTGATGACTTCCAAACAAAAACACTTGGTAAATGTCGTATGGACTTTTATCGTCTCTCTATCAATGATTTAACCGATGCCGGGATGCAACCATTTAGGGAAGGTAAACATATGTTGGTATGTAACGGTGAAATTTATAATCACAGGGAACTTAGAACTGGTTCTGAAAAGAGTACAAGTGATTGTGCCGTACTTATACCTCTTATTAGAAAGACGGGTATTATGAATGCAGTAAAACAAATTAATGGTGATTTTGCACTTGTTTTTACTGATGGTAAACGTATCATAGCCGCTCGTGATCCTGTTGGTGTACGCCCCTTGTTTTACACCCGTTATGCCGAAGATTCAATTGCTTTCGCGAGTGAGGCTAAAGCACTTCTAAGATTGGGAGCTAAGATTGAGATTTTTCCACCTGGTCATATATATGATTCATATCTTGATAGTTTTGTGTGTTATCATACTGGTTACTACCCCGTATTTAAAGTTACAGACCCAGTGAATCATAAACATATTCGTGAAGTGCTTGAAACTGCTGTACATGAACGCATAAATAATACTGAACGTGACATAGGTTTCCTACTATCCGGTGGATTAGATAGTAGCCTCATCGCTTCCATCGCCACAAGAAAGTTGGGTAAAATTAAGACATTTTCTATTGGTTTAGAAGGAAGCCCCGATTTGGTAGCTGCGAGGAAAGTTGCAAAATATTTGGACACTGATCACACGGAAGTAAAGTTCACTATACAAGAAGGACTTACACATCTGAACGATGTGATACATTCACTTGAATCCTATGATACAACCACTGTTAGGGCAAGTACACCTATGTGGCTTCTTTGTAAGTACATTAAGGACCACACGTCATGTAGGTATATATTTTCCGGTGAGGGGAGTGATGAGATTTTGGGTGGTTATCTCTATTTTCACAATGCACCTGGAGTTGAAGAGTTTGCACTTGAGAATATGAGACGTCTCAAGCTTATTCACCAATTTGACGGTCTTAGAGCGGATCGTTGTGCAGGTGCTCATGGATTAGACCTCGTTGTTCCGTTTTTGGACAAGAAGTTTATTGATTTCTGTATGCACATTAATCAAAATCATAAGATGGACAGGATTGAAAAGAAGATCTTGAGGGAGGCATTTGAGGGGTACCTACCTAAAGATATTTTGTGGAGACGAAAAGATGGTATGAGTGACGCAGTTGGTACAGACTGGGTCACAGAGATTAAGAAGTACGCTGAAGATAACGTTGATGACTCATGCTTTAGGGATACTAAGGTTATGTCACATGGTCATAATACTCCTTTGACGAAGGAAGAGGCTTTGTACAGAACCATCTTTTGGAAGATGTATGGACGAGATAGTGACCATTTGATCTCCGAAATATGGAGACCTAAATGGACAAAAATTAAAGATCCGAGTGCGCGTCTACTTATAGAAAAGAATCCTAACTAATATAAACATGGCTGAGGTCTTTGTTAAGAAATTCAATTGTAAGGATGAGAAACACGTTATGTGGCTCAAAGAGGTTGGGTCGGGTATGGCAAAGGTCACAGCAGGTGAGCGGTATGATATTACTACTGTAGTTAACGACAATCCTATACCAGGTAGACCCAAGATGGCAAACCCTATGGATTGGGCTTATATACATTTTCAGTTGGCAATGAAATATACAAACGCGGTTTTAAACGGTGACGCCTTCATCCCCTCTGGAAAAAAGGATGTACTCTTCGATAGTAAAATCTCTAGGGTCTGAGTTTTCATCCATTCTAATCAGTAAAATTGGTCCATACGTTTCTTCGGTATCGAATGGTGCAGGCAACGTATTATTATTTACAAGTTCACTATGTACAGGTTTCATTATAACAACATCCAGGTCTTCCCATTGACCAATAAATGTGGCAGGTCCACCTAATCTTAAAAATATTTCGTTTTTACTTGGAGCAATATCAAGGTCTATTTGTTCTATATCACCCAATTGTTCTTTTATCAGTACAGCCAAAGTCATCTTAGAATCATCTTACAAAAAAATATCAATAGAATGTAAATGATGAAACTGTCTAATAAAAATACACGGGTTATTTTACTGGTTATAGCAGTGGTTGGTATCTACTTCCTTATGAAGAATAAGGAATTATACATCCCTCGTGAGTCTGCGTACAAATATGGAACTGTTGACACTAATCCTGCGCGTCGCACCTCTCAATTCTTTGACAATTGTTCGCCTGAAAATATGGCTGATTGTAAGAGAAATAATCCTTACGAAGGTTTACCACTCCCCTAAGTCGCTTAAAAACATAGTTAAATCTTAAGTTAAGAATGGAAAACTCAACGCGTCAATTTGCGATTGACCGCATCTCAGCTCTCCTCGAGATTCCTAAAGATGATACCATCTGTATAAATCTCGAGAAGAACATACTAAACTACGCTACTGAACAGGCGCGAAAAATCAATCAACAACCCGCATGGGATAACCATAAATATACCGGGATGTATAAACAGAAGTTTCTTCAGATTCAACATAACTTGAAGAACTCACCAGTTTTAAAGGGGTGGATTATTGATAAAAAAATTAAAACTAAAGATGTGATTGATATGCGCCCAGAAGATCTTTGGCCAGATGGACCCTACGCTAAAAAGATGGAAGACAGGATTATAAAGGAGATGAGAAAGGCTTACTTGGCGAAAGAGAGTAAAAATCAAGATGGTTTCTTCAAATGTGGGCGTTGTAAATCAATGAAAACGACCTATTACCAGATGCAAACGAGGTCCGCTGATGAACCCATGACTGTGTTTGTGAGCTGTCTCAATTGTGATAAGAATTGGAAGTGTTAATGTAATACTTAGAATCTGTCCAGTCCGTTGGCATATCACCAACTGATAGAATATAGTTATAGCCCAACTTCTTTTTCATGACAGTTTTTGTTTCTGCACTCGTAAACCCCAAATAATGATAAGGTATTCCATGGTTTTGTAGTTGTTTGATGGTATATTCAATAACAGGTGGAATACCAGCTCTCGCCGTTATAATGATAATACGATACCCCAAATCTTTCATTCTGTGTAGTAAATTAATAATTGGTGTATTCGGAGTTCCATTTGTCCATATAAGAGTGTCATCTATGTCAAACATAGCGGCATCATTTTCGCCAGCTGGACCTATCATTAAAGTTATTAAAGATTTAAATACTGTGATGTTTAGTATGATCGTAGACGTTAGTTGTGATGATGGATCAATCCAGATTGCTCGTGTAGTACACGAACATGCTGGTATGTTCGCAATAAACTTTTTAGAAGTAAAGAAGGTGGGTATTTATGATTTTTCATCTAATACCGAACTCGTATCAAAGGAATCTGTTTCTGGATTTTATGATGTAGATAATCTTGAAGATACAGATCTATATGTAAAGGTTAACAATGGTTACGAGTTGATTGATGACAGCGAAGACGAAGACTACACCGGCTCCGAGGATGATGATGATGAATCCGAGGATGAATCCCTTGTAGACGAAGATGAGAATGAGGAGGCTTAAATAATATAATCGTTTTAATTTTATGGAGTGCCCAGTGTGTTACCAAGAACACACTGGATATAAACTCAATTGTGGACATTCTTTTTGTTATCAATGCATTTCTCATTGGTACCAAGAATACGAATCGCGTACATGCCCAATTTGCCGCCAAGATATATTTTTTGATACAAGGGAAGTTCACGTAGATTGTGAACGTAACTCGTCAATTGATGATTATTTACAGTTTCATGAACTGTTAGATAAGTATAGGGGTCTACATATAAAAGATATAGAATACCTAAGCTGTCAAAGTTGGGTGAGAAAAGTAACAGAATATAGAGCTAAGAACCCATCTCATACTAAATATACATTCTATGGACTTCAAGGAACCCAAAAAACGTGTTACCAAAAACGACAAGAAAAACAAGAAACAGGTGTATTCGCAAAAGTGTCTACGCCTTAAGGTTGATTTTTTGGAGAAGCAAACTCAAACCAGAATGTTGAAACAGGAACCACGATAAGTATTATAAAGGCTGCTGCAAAGGGTAGCATCTTACTTAAGGTTTTGAAAACAATATAGATCAACTAGAAGTGATGGCTCCTTATTATCCACCCAACGCTCATTATTCTCAAATGGATGTCAGTGATTATGACGAAGATCACATTTTCGCATTCATCGGTAGGACTGGGAAGCGTTTCTACTGGTTGACCAAGTTTCTCGAACTTGATTACCTCTGGTACGATAAGGAAAGGAAAGTTGTAGAAATGTGGGGACCATATCACACTCACGTCAACAACCAATCTGAGCATGTCATCAGATGTGAATTGGATTTTTTCCAACCTAAGTTAGAGAATAGTTCTTCAATTCATAAAGATGAGTGTGTACAAGCGACCACTGCCCAGGCATAGGGTTCATCACGCACCCGGTTCCTACCTAAAAGCCAATCCACCAGAGGGTAGTATGTTACACAGTATAATCACCCCGTGCAACACAAAATATTTTAATTGTGTACGTGGACCGGTGTACAAGCAAGATGACTATCTTAAGGGATTGGAAAAAAATAACAAGGAAATGGGCATTCCTTACAAAGACCCACAACTACCAGAATATGTCCACGTTCCTCCGGTGGAACGTGTCAAAGAACCTGAACTCACTTTCGTGGATAGGGTTTATATGAAAATGAGATTTCTTAAAAATGGAACGGTGCGGATAAAATTGGATCCTTCCTTTGCTATACTATATGAGAAATACTATAGTAAAGGTAAAATACCACCTCAAAAGAGTATAATTCAGGCTTATAAGTCTATGGGTTTCAGTTCCGAGTTTCAGGAAAAAATAAAAAAAGGTTTTCTTAAAAATGTTGAACAACAAAAACGAAGTGAAAAAGTGATAAATAGTGTGTTCAATAAAGAACCTGTAAAAAAACCAAAAACGAAAAAGAAAAAGAAAGAGGAAGAGCCGGTGGAACAGGAAGAACCACTGGAAATTGTCGAAGAGCGGGAGCGGGAGGAGGAGGACGAGGAAGAAGATGACCCTGCACCGGAGGATGAAGGAATGGATGTGGAACCAGTGGAGGAGGATGAGGAAGTTGAAGAACCCGTGGAAGAGGAATATTTATCAGACTAATTACGTTTTAAAGGTGGAACCCTAACACCCAATGATCGAAGTGAATGTCGCTTTTCCCGTGAAAGCTCGGTATCTGGATCTCTCTGGTATTCCAACCATATAAAAAGATCTGGCGTTCCGTCTATTTCTGAGAGTATATTAAGGTGAGTGTGTTTTCTACGAAAATCATTTAATCTGGTAAACATTGTAATCCAGTGATCTTCCGAAGGACATACCCATTCATCTTTATTTGAAGGGTTTTCTAGATAGTGAATAGCACGGTTTAAGAATATATCATAATATTCATTGTAATCATAGTCCCTAACTTCATTCAATGGTGGATCAACTAACAACTCCAACTCAATCAATTCTATTGGAAAAGCCCACTGTATCATTTCAATCGCGTCAGTGCTTGACATGATATACCGTATCATATCTGCAGTTAACAAACTACGTTCCCGTTTTTTCTTGTTCCTATTATGATTTTTACGGTTTACATTAAGATACTCCTCTCTACAAAGTTCAAAAGAATTTTCTATAATCACTTCTTGAAGTTCAATAGGCAACGCATTCCACAAAGACTGTTGACTCATATTCCTTATTTTTTATTGATATTTTTATTTAAAGATATTCATATAATAAATTATTAGTATGAGTGAAGAACTACAAATTTATGTTGTATTTCATGAAAAAATTTTCGATGAATGTTATGAAGATATACCACAAGATATACTTGATAAGTATTTCACATTTATCGCAGTAAATGAAAAAATTGATAAGATATATACAAAGTATAAGTACAAAGTTGTTAACGAATGGGAACTACCTAAATATATTGATCAATTTCAATTGAAAGGGTACAAAGAGAATTCAGCTATTTTTCATGTTATGTTTAATGACATGCACAAGAAATACAATTACATTGGATTTTGTCAGTATGACATGAAATTTACGATGAGTGCTATAAACACTATAATTAACAATATAAAATCCGAATCGGTGTGTTTGTATCTAGAAGCTGGTAACTATCAGTACTGTGCAAAAGAGACGTGGAATGAACCACCCGTAATGGCATATCTTATATCCCATTATAATTTTTTTTATAACAAACCTTTCACTTTTAGTACGTCTGATATTTACCCCTTATTCAATACTTACATTATACCAGTTAAAACATATGAAAAGATAATGCCATGGGTTTCATATCAATATAATAGAATTGCTTCGATTGTAATGCAAGAACATTTTGGTCACTTGGCGGGACTGTATGAAAGAATAATGGCTTTTGCAATCGGAGAAGAAAAATTGAATATGATTAAACTTGATGTTAAACATGATCACATGTATAAAAATAGCCTAAGTGATACACAAACATTATAAACTTACTTTAAAATGTTCATCACCCACGTCACTGTCGGTGATCTCATCCTTGAAAGATCCACCTTTTGGAATCTAAAAGAAGCATCAAATTACGCACGTGAAGCCGCTAACAACAAAATTTGGGAGTTTGGTGACAATCAAATCTACTACGGAGACGTTCAATCTTTTGTTTATAAACCAAAGTTGTGTGTAACTTCTGATTACATTGATGAACATATTCTTTCTTTCTCTCCTTCCAGAAGAAATCGCCGTAATGTCATGCGACCAGCACGTGGTTAAAATACAACTTGAGATTACACAGATGCTTTACATGGCTTGGCATTTTGCACAACAAGAAGACTATGTCACACAAAATGCACCACTAACTAAGGATGGAACTCGTCGCGGCTACAAGCCTGCTCACCCCAAGCATCCCATGACTATGTGGGTTGCAACGAGTTTGGAAAACTATATGTACGCGTGTAAGATTGGTATTGCACTCACCCTTGAGTACACGCGTAGATATGGAAAAATACACACATGTGCGAGACACCTCATGTGGCTTTGGGACAACCACCCTTCCCACTTTGAAGAGAGGCGTAGTGAGAAGGCATTTTACTCCAAAGAGGGTATACCCGAATGTATGCCCGAACAGTATTGGTCGGAGAATGTTGTGGATGCTTACCAAATGTACTATATGATGGAAAAAATGAGTTTTGCTAGATATAATGTAAAGGGCTGCGAAATAAGTACATCTTCTCGGGTCTTCTAATTGGTTCTTCAGTGTATCCAAACTCTTTGAGTATTTGGGGTACTATACTATTTTTATAGTCAATTAGTTCTACCAATATTGTTGGTAAGTTTTTTGTTATTACTTTCTTCGCACCCTCTAAAACCTGTGGTTCGTGACCTTCTACATCTAATTTTATAAAAGACACCTTACCTTTATTATAGTAGATATCATCCAAACGACGGCATGTAACCACCGTTTTACTTGATTGATCTGTACCTTCGTCTACATGTATAGAAGTTCCACCATAATTTCGCAATCCCGTAGTTTTGACTTCATTTGGTAAATACATATAAACGGATTCAGAATTGTTTGAAAGTGCTACAGGTATAGAGTGTATTTGATGTTTCAAATTGTTATTTTCAATATTTAAGTCTACTATTTTGTGATATATAGGTTCAAATGCATAGACAGGACCGTAATCTGAAAACATCAATGAATTGTAACCTATATTTGCCCCTATATCAAATATCTCAGTTCCAGGTGTGTAATATTTTTGAATATCTTCCCTCATCCATCCATCCCACTCACAGCCCGCATTTATAGTAGGACCTATATACTCATCATTTGCTATAGTGAATACGTTATATTTACCATTGTTCGTATTTTTTAAATTGAGATGGATGTTACTCATGCGTTATAAAGTTATTTAAACTTTATATAATATAATATAAAGATGCTTGGAAAGATTTACGGGTTTCGTTTATTTACTAACCCCCTGAAAAATCTCAGTGATAGCGATGTAGCAGCTTGTCGCGATCCTTATATAGAATGTCCTGGTATGGATAAAAATATGCGTCAATGTCCCTATGCATTTTCTGATGATGATAATAAATTGACCGAACCATCTGAACTCTGTACATATTCTACAATATTAGCTCATTATTTTTATTGGGATTATACAAGCAAAGTTATAAAAGAACATGATAAAGATTGTACACTTCAACTGTATCTATCTATTAGCACAAGTGATATACACCCACACACTGTTGAACTTATAAAAAAAAACTTTGATAATGTTATAGTACCATTTAAATATACGAAAAATATTTTAGATAAACATGAAATAAAATGTGAGTATTCTAATTCGTATACACTACCATATTTATGTGAAAATAGTTTGGTTATACCAAAACAAAGGAATCCTGAAGAAATTATATTTTACTACAATGATATAAATAACTACACTACAAATGTAATTAATATGACAAAAGTTTTTTCTAAAGCTTTGAAAGGAACAAAACATTTTTTAATTATTCGTTCAGATCATGTCGATAACTTAGTAAAGAGTCCTAATATTAAATATTCAGTAGATACCATAGATAAAAATGAGCAGATCGGTATATATAATATATGCGACTATGTAGTATCCTTTTCTAGACACGCGAATGTAAGTACAAATATTTTAGAAGGGAAACATTTTAATAAACCTATAATTGCACACGATCAAGGTTCATATACAGAAATGAAAGATGAAAATTGGATTACACTTCCATCTAAAGAGGTCCCTACAGTAAATTATTACGATGGAATAGATACAGATGAAAATGATTTTGAAAGAACCTTTTATGGAAATTGGTGGGAAATTGACTATGAAAAGGCTGAAGAAATTATTAGAAAGTTAGTTAAAACTTAAATCTGTATACTACAAAAGATGTTTAGTCTCTCAGCTAAATTACCCGTAGCTCCTCCGGTTACCGTAGAGAAAAAAGAGAGAGTATATCACCCAAGGACATATAGTGATTTTGTAAAGAGTATCAAGAATAATGAACTTCCGAGAGTTGTCGTAAAACCTAATCAAAATATCGCCCTCTATGATGATGATGAGGGAAACTATGGAGACACTCAAATTGTTCAAACTGAACAGCTTTGGCAAACTCTTATGGAAAGTGATACAAATGTTATGGTTGATATGTCTCAACCTACTTCTCTGATTGATTACTTGTCTACCTTTTTCCTAATTTCCCTTGCCGTTTTCCTGTTTCGTGGTATATTCAGTGGACAGGGTGGTCAAAATGGACCTATGGGTAATCCTTTCCTAAAGAATAAGGACTTTAAAGCGGAGGAAGATATAGAGACCCGTTTCAAAGATGTTGAGGGTATTGACGCAGCCAAGGATGAACTCGAGGAGATTGTAGATTTTCTTAAGAAGCCCGAACGTTATTTTGGGAGCGGGGCCAGGATCCCCCGCGGAGCTCTTCTTGCTGGTAAGCCTGGTACAGGTAAGACTCTCCTTGCTCGTGCTATCGCAGGTGAATCTAATGTTCCGTTCATACAATGTTCTGCGGCGAACTTTATTGAAATGTTCGTCGGTGTTGGAGCTAAACGAGTACGAGATCTCTTTGAGGTTGCTCGCGAAAACCAACCTTGCATTGTCTTCATTGATGAAATTGATGCCGTCGGTAAACAACGCGGTGCGGGTGGCATGCCATCTAATGACGAGAGGGAACAAACCATTAATCAACTCCTCACAGAAATGGATGGATTTGACAATGAGACTGGTATCGTTGTCATTGCAGCTACTAACCGAATTGATATCCTTGATGATGCACTGCTTCGCCCGGGGCGTTTTGACCGTAAGATTCAAGTTGGTCTCCCTAGTGTCAGAGGTCGTAAGAAGATTTTGGGAGTGCATGCACGTGATAAGAAGCTCGCGAGTAATATCAACCTTGAAAGCATTGCTAAGCAAACTACAGGATTTTCTGGGGCTGAACTGGCAAACCTTCTCAACGAGTGCGCTATCCGTGCTGTCAGAGACGGCGACGGGACAATTACTACAGATATCGTGGAAAATGTCTATCAACGCGTCGTCGTCGGCGCGAAGGGTGATACGAAGTTTTCCCAAAGGAAGAAAGAACTTGTAGCCTACCACGAGGCTGGTCATGCCATAGTGGGTGCTATTCTCCCAGACTATGACACCGTTCGCAAGGTCTCAATCATTCCACGTGGTGGTGCGGGTGGTGTAACCTTCTTCCAACCCTCTGAGGAGAATGCTGAGTCAGCTATGTATACCAAGGAGTATCTCATTTCTCAGATCACCGTGGCTCTCGGTGGTAGGGCTGCTGAGGAGATCATCTACGGAAAATCTCGTATAACAACGGGTGCTTCGGGTGACTATGCCCAGGTATACACGATTGCTCGTGAGATGCTTACCACATATGGCTTTAGTAAGTACAAGTTTGACTACCGCAATATGTCCAGTGAGGCTTCTAAACTTGTTGACCTCGAGATTAACAGCCTTGTTACTCACTGTTACGGTGAGTCTTTAGGTATCATTGAGGGAAACCGTGAAAAGCTTGAGGAACTCAAGGACAAACTCATTGAAGATGAGATTGTTGATGGTGATTGGGTCTATGACCTGATTGGTCGTGACAGGTGCACATCAATTGACTGCTCGGTCAGTTTTGATTAGACCACCCTAGAAAACAGGTAATTACGACAGGTATACTTATCGTATGAACCCATCTTTCTATTTTTAAAAATCGTTTTCCCCTCCATTTCCAAGGTGATGAGTACATTTTTACTTGGAAGTGGATACACAACGTGATCTATATATTCATCAGTCATGGGTCCCAGTGATATTTCATAAAGTTCTTGGTTCTCTTGATTCTCAAATTGTCCCTCTATACCAGCACCACTCGGTAACAGTATTTTACAGGTAGACATGAAGCATTTACAACTTGGAATCTTCTTAATCGTGAATTTTACGTGATGGTCTGTTTTATTGACTAATACCAGGTTGCGTTTGAGACCACACAATTTATGAATCCAACGACCCGGTAAATACGTGGGTCGTCTTTTTCGTTCGTTCATAGACTTAGTTTCCAATGCCATACTTCTATCCAGTAAACGCAGAGGTACGGGAGGGAGCTCGGGCTTTGGGGGAAGTTTAGGCTCTGACTCTGGCTTGGAAAACATATCAAGTACGAACCCAGTCATTTAAAGTAATATCATAAAATTATTTCTCAGTAAATTATAGAATGAATACAACTCAAAGAAGGAACAATGTTCTTCCCAAAAAGAAGGTTGATTTAATTAGCAAATTAGTTACACTTGTCCAGGAAGTAACAAAGGATATTGATCTGCAGCACTTTTTAATTTCTTTATATGATGAAACTGCGAATGATAAATATACTGGGGAATTATTCGGAGGTAAAAGTGTTGACATCGCCAAAAAAATTGTTGCCAGGCACGCGCAAATGTATTCAAAACCATACAGTCGGAATGCATCAAAAGGATTCTTTAGGGGTCCAATCAACGGTCCCAGTATGGAATTTAAATTCAAAACTGAAGGAGATCTGTTAAACTTTGCGTTTTTAATGTATTTGGATATGAAGCACGATGAAACTATTTCGGCAAGTGTCGATGATTCTAATGGAAAAAAGGTTTTGAAGCCCGTAAGTTTTGAAGAATTTTGTGGTGAAAAAATAGTTGTGAAAACAAAAAACAATAATAAATCTTATGAATCACCAGTTTACATGTTATTTGGTAGGGCTCTTGTTACTAAAAATAAACCACTTGTAAAAACACCATTCATAAAAAAAATTGAGGCTGTGATAGAAGGTGCTCGGGGACACGCTGAAACTGGAGTCAAACAAAACTTCATGAATATTTACGGTAGAAGCCTTTTAACCAAAGAAGTTGACGCTGATAAATCTCGGGTTGGCAGTAATTTCTTACCCGATGGTCATAACGGATTTATTAGTGTAGATCAGGAAGATAAGACTGCTACCATAACACGTTTTATAGATAAAACTAAATATGAGCGGGAGTCTAATAAGGCTCGTGTAGCAGTTTTATACCCCATCGTATCAGTTGCAAATCTAATGGATCCAGGTAAGAGGATGCTTATCGAAAGTGCTAAAGAAGACACTAAATATTCGATGCTTGCACAGGGGTTTGGTAATGTCAATCCTTCAAATAAAAATATAAATACAGATGCGATTATTTCCAGATTGGCGTGGAATTACAAAAAACCATCATTTATATTAAGACAACCAGATGGTACTGGTACTGCACTTGGTGCGTATTATACGCCCCGGGCGATAACAGGTTCTAACGGAGCCACGGGAAAAGGGTATGCATACATTGTAAAGCGTGGAAATGCTAAAAAGCCAAATGCTAACAAGCCAAATGCTAATAACGCGGTTACAACATATAGATTGGATTCTAATATGTCAAAAGAAAAGGCAAAATCTGGAACAACCGGTGACAGATTAGCAAAGTTTTTTGGTGATTTTTACCAGGCTCTTACAGTAATTTCTTATATAAAATACAATGAAAATGAAAAATACCATTTTGCGTTAGGAACTGGTGATGCTATGTTGGCAAACATCTTTATGTTTATGTCTTCAATAGGGGATAGTTCACCTAATCTTTTGTTTGCTATGTCTGTACAAGAAAAACTTAAAATTTATGGTGAAATAACCAATAGTATACGGGTCAAGAACTTGGCTGTACGAGCTGTAACACGCATGACTGAAGCGAGTCCTTCTCCAAATAGACCTCAAAATAGACCTCAAAATAGATCTCAGAATAGCCGTTTAAACTCTATTTTAGAAGGGAGTGGAAACAGTGCTAATACTGCTACTTCTCGAAATAGTACCGCCAGTTCTGGAAAGAAAAATGGAAATAAAAATGGAAATAAAAATGGAAATAAAAATGGAAATAAAAATGGAAATAAAAATGGAAAGAACGGTGTTGCGGCACCTAAAGCTACCCGAATACAAGTGACTAATGCAACCATCTCCCAGCTAGGAAAAAGGAAGAGAGCAAATAACGGACCTCCACCCGTGAGAGGTCCTAACGCACAAAGTGGTGTTGGTTCAAGGAACTCTATTGTGGGTAACAAAAAGAATAACATTAACAATAATGCGTCGTTCTCCGGAAACTCACAGCCAAATAATAGAGCTAAAAAGCTAAAGATTAATGTTAATGTAGCACAACGTAAGAAGTTGCTTAAAAACCTAAAAAGTAAAAGGGTCCCCAACCGTACGATAGAAAGTTTGATGAAGAATTATAACAACAAAAAAATGAGTTATAATCAAGTTATACGAGAGGGAAACAACATTGGTCAAAAAATTGTAGCGGGTAATCGTGCTCAACGAATGAACACCCTCAGAAATCGCCCTTAAACGAGTAACTTAAAGTTAGTACCCCTATAATTATTATAAATAGATGATTGCAACACGTATTTATAATAGTGCGAATGAGCCCACCCCTGACCTACTTCGACGTCATAAGACTAAGAGTCCCTGTTCTAAGCGTCCCATCGTGAAGGTGAATATAGAGGAGAGGCTTCGTAAGGACATTGTTAAATATAAGACTGCCAATAATAAAATTAAAACTCTGGCTAAGTGGAATCTCCGCTCAACGAGGGCAGCCCTCAAGGATATCGAGGAAATGCTTGAGGTAATCGAGGACCTCTACGGTGAGGATACATATGAATAATTTAAAGGTTATATTCAAAAAAACTCTTAAAGAATTAGGATAATATTTAAATAGATGGAGTATATTCTTGAGATTCCAAATAATATTCCACCAGGTAAATGCAAAGAAATAATAAAACGTTACGAAGATGATACAAGAAAACAACCCGGGGTTGCTGGTTCTGGTGGAGAGGTTGTTCCTATCAAGAAGAGTACGGATCTATGTATATCAGGATTAGGCGATTGGCGAGATATTGACAATTATTTATATAAAAAACTCCGTGAGGCAACCATACAGTATAAAAAACATGTAAAAGACATTGGTTGTGATATAAATTTTGGTAAATGTGAAGATACTGGTTATCAGATTCAGAAAACTGTAGAGGGTCAATATTATGGATGGCATAACGATTCGATGATTTCAGAAAATAGATTTATTACATTTATATGGTATTTAACCACACATGATCCAGTAAGAGATGGGGGTGGTACAGGATTCCATAAAGTTTGCGCGGGTGGGAAAATAGTAACCCCCGAAGAGGGTAAACTTATATTTTTCCCTGCTACGTGGACTTATGTACACATGGGTTTCCCAATGATTACTAAAAGACCTAAATATATTATCACCGGCTGGTTATCTTCTCCGGACGTGTAATCAACCTAAGTTACCTCAAAACCTATAAAAAATTACATGAACTCCCCAAACGAGACTTTCAAAAACGCAACCACCATCTTGAGTCTCATTTGGAGCGTAGGCAGAATCCATGAACACATTACCCGCAATCATTAGAGCGAAATCCCGTTTAGGTGTCATTCAACGTCATTTGAATGTACTCGCTCTCAAAGAGGAAATTCTCTTTCCTAAAGTTGACGTTGTTCCCACGACATATTGGGGATACTCAATTCAAATGGATGTTATCCACGACGAAAAGATTATCAGTTTTGTCACCGAGTCTTTGACAATGAATGACAAAAGAGAGGTTTATCTTGTTCAAAAGAGAATGATGCGTGAAATGTATCCAAATTACATCATCACGGAAAGACATTCTTAACCTAAGTCTTTAGAAATCTTTGTAATTTTCAACTTAAAAATTAACCAACATGGAAAATCTCCAAAGTCTCATGTCCTGCCTTGACGAAATCTCCAGTCAGATCCCCGATGGTATCTATCTGAAGATGGCTGATCAAATGAAACGCGTTCATGACCACATGAACGGTAACAAACCAATCCACGAAGACACGTTCTACTACAGCGACGATGATTCAGTTCTTGAAAGTGACAGTGACAGTGACAGTGACTTTGAGGCTTCCCCACAGAGGAGGGTTCTCGTCACTCCTATCAGAGATCAGCTTCTGGATTATGTGAAGAAGATGCACGAGGAGTACAAGGTTCTCATGAAGTGGGAAAAGGAAGCGAGGCGTACTTGGACCCCTATCAAGCGTATGAATGCGTTTCGAAAGACTCAGGCTATCAAGCTGTGGTGTGAAAAGAACACTCGTTGGGCTTCCGGTGGTGAGGCTGGGGAACTCGTTGGTTACCTAAGCACCGCCGCCGTGAATGGACCGACAAGCGGCTGGACCTGGAAAAACCT
>ENA-OWPI01000322-OWPI01000322.1-marine-metagenome-genome-assembly--contig:-NODE-322-length-71719-cov-4.314927_pt1 | contig 71719 bp, 70 predicted proteins | sample MGYA00238138_ERZ651775 | MGnify/ENA primary metagenome ERZ651775 (study PRJEB26906, sample SAMN06265043) | marine metagenome | isolation source: Helgoland LTER site | place: Germany:Helgoland, sampling...
CATTTGTGAAAATACTGTAAACTCTGTTTTCGTTTTTAGGATCTACATAGATATCAAAGTAGTAGAATGGACGGTTTCCGATATCTGATTTATCATTGATCATCGTCCAGTTTACACCACCATTATCAGAACGATAAAGTGCGTTCTTTTTAGATTCTATTATCGCATAAACACGATTAGGGTTATTAGTTGCAAAAGCCAATCCCATACGACCTAAATCTCCTTCAGGAAGTCCGTTGTCCTTAGCAGTCTGCTTCGTCCAATTCTTCCCACCATTTACAGTGATATAAAGTCCCGAACTAGGGCCTCCAGAAGTAAAAAACCAAGGCTCTCTTCTGTGCTGCCACATATTCACCAATATCTTATCGGGGTTAGATGGGTCCATTACCATGTCACCAACACCAGTCATCTGATCTACGTACAAGATCTTTTCCCAGTTTTCTCCACCGTTAGTAGTCTTATAGACACCTCTTTCTTCATGGTCTCCCCAAGGAGATCCGATAGCGCCTATAAAAACCGTATTAGGATCGTCTGGATGAATAATGATTCTGTGCACATTACGGGTCTTTTCTAAGCCCATCAACTCCCAAGTTTTACCGGCATCGAGACTTCGATACACTCCATAACCACCTGTGAGACTATTTCTAGGATTTCCTTCACCAGTTCCTACCCAAACTACATCTGGGTTCTTTTGAGAAACGGCTACAGCACCTATAGATAGGGCGAGATTATCATCAAAAATGGGATCCCAAGCAATACCACCACTTTCAGATTTCCAAACTCCGCCAGATGCAGAGCCAGCATAAATAACATTTGGTTGACTTCTTACTACGTCAATAGAAGTTATTCGTCCACTCATTCCTGCAGGGCCAATGCTTCTTGGCTTCATTGACTCCATTTTACTGAAATCCACTTTTTGTCCAAACGACAAGGAGGAGATGATCAAAGCACTAAAAACAAATGCCCAAGCTTGAGCATTCCAATTCTTTCTTGTTTGAGGTTGTTTCATAGTTATTGGTTGATTTGCGTATATGACTGATTTATAGTCAAATCGTTTATTGAAAAAACCATTTATTATTGATTGATGAAAAGGGATTTACATTAGTGGTATTTTTTTCTAAAATCTACTTGGCTATGTGTTAGGTATTAGATTATATTTGCACTCCTTTTTAAGAAAAGGAAGATTCAGAATTAACCCGGAGAGATGGGTGAGTGGCTGAAACCACATGTTTGCTAAACATGCGTGCGGGAAACCGTACCGGGGGTTCGAATCCCCCTCTCTCCGCAAAATAAAAGAGCTCCAATTTTTGGAGCTCTTTTATTTTGCTTGGGTGGTGAGAACCCGAGGGTTCGAAATCGTAGCGCAGCGAAGATTCACGAGGGACATGGCGCATGCCTGATCCCCAGCTTATCAATAGTGAGGTTTTGCCTTCGCAGAGATGTTATTTGACTAAGCCATATCTAGCCCAATCTTTGTCTCAGAAAATAGGTGGTAAGCGGCTACGATGATAGCGTGAGTCCCTTGGTGCTCGTTGATCTCTTCCCTACGCTCTAAATAGACAGGGCAGTAGTCTTGTTCGCCTTCTTCCCAAATCACAAGCATAAACTCGTAATTGATTTTACTCTCTCTGCCATTGACCAACCATTGATCAAAAGTGTCTTCATCTAAAGATTTGGAAAAGCCTAAGCCGTCAAACATGAAGTGAAAGTATAAAAAACGAAGGTGTATCAAAAGCTAAAAAAAGAACGTCATTCCCATGAAGATGGGAATCCCCTTCTAACTTAATGTTATTGATGTGGAGATTCCCGCTTTCGCGGGAATGACGATACAGTATTTATTCTTTTCTGAGGTTCTATTCGTAACGTAATGCTTTCACTGGGTTCTGGTTCGCTGCCTTAAGTGAGTGGAAACTCACAGTTAAGAAAGCTATAAGCAAGGCTAAGACGCCTGCTATGCCAGCTGCACTGATAATCACAGTGGATAAATCCATTGTATACTGGAATACTTGAAGCCAATCTTCTATAAATAAGTAGGCGATCGGTGCCGCGATTACGAATCCAACGATTACTAATATCATAATGTCTCTAAAGATCAAGTAGACCAGTTGGAAGACTGAAGCGCCTAATACTTTCCTCACACCAATCTCTTTGATTCTGGTAGCAGTCGTATAGGAAGACAGTCCTAAAAGTCCCAGACATGAGATTAGGATGCAGATGTAAGAGAGCATGCCAGTTAATTTGCTTTGCTTCTCATCGGCCTTGTATAGCAGTTCTGCTTGATTGTCGAGTAAACCGTATTCAAATGGATGACTTGGGTCTAGTTCTGCATATCGGTCTTCTAAATAATTGAGCGTCTCTTGCAATGCACCTGCCTTCGCATGTATGACCACTGCTGGCTGCACTTGAGTCACGGTGCCAAAACTTTCATACCTGAATATCAAGGTAGGTTCAACTTTAACGTGTAAAGAGAAGGCGTGAAAGTCTTTTATGACCCCAATGACTCTTGAAACTGGAGAGCCTGGGCCAGCATTTTGTATTTTCTTTCCAAGTGGATTATCCCAGCCCATAATTTCGACCAAGGCTTCGTTCACCAAGACACCATTAGTTAGATCCGTAGGGATATTGTCATCGAAATCACGACCATTTACAATTTTCATATCCATGGCATTTACAAAATTTTCACCAATGCTCATGATGTTATAAGTATCAGGGACCATGACCGTATCTGCTCCTTCAACAAGCATAACCCGTCTGCCGCCACCAATTAAACTGTTACCAACTGATGCCGATGATCCTGTATTCATTCCTGTGGCTGTAGTGACGTCAATGATATTGGGGTTTTGGCGTAACTCATTCTGTATAAAATCAAGCCTTCTACTTACAAGGGTGTCCCTTGTAGGAATGATTATGACGTTGTCTTTGTTGAAGCCAATGTCTTTTTGCCTCATAAAGTCGATTTGGTCACTCATGAGTAGTGTAGCGATAACGACACCGATCGATACGAAAAATTGGAATGCCACTAATACCTTACGCAAGAACAAACTACCGGGTCCTGATTTTACAGAACCTTTCATGGCTAAGAGTACCGAGATGGTAGAAAGATAGAAAGCAGGGTAGAGGCCTGAGAGCAACCCAATAAGGAGGGTAATGCCTAAGGACCCGAAGAGCAGAAGGTTATTACTTAAGAAGTGAAGTTCAAGTTGCTTGTCTAGCAATTCATTCATGCCAGTGCCATGAATTAAGAGGTTTACGAGAACAATTGCCACTAGCAGTGAGACGAATGTAATTACGATCGACTCACTCAAAAATTGGCCTATTAATCGGCCTTTTGTAGAACCTAAGACCTTTTTAATGCCTACTTCTTTAGACCTTTTAGTAGCCCTAGCAGTGGCCAAATTCATATAATTAATAGAGGCTAAAATCAGCACAAATAATCCAATGGCCATAAAGGCATTGGTATAAGCTTTGTTACCAGTCGGTAAATCATATTGCACTTTTGAATTAAAGTGGATTTCGTTCAAGGGCACTAGTCTTGGTGAAAACGATGCTTCGCGCAGGGAAGGTGCTAGCAGTGTCAGTGGTTTCATATACTTTTCATACAAGTCAGGGAACTTGTTGTAAATATCAGTCACATCATAGCCCTTAGGGAGTTTGATATAGGAGTAGAGTTGAATATTCCATAAGGCACCACTTCTTTGTTGTGCAGTTAGGGCTGGTTGTCCTGAAGTGGCGGTACTAAATGAGATAAGGGCACTGAATGTCAGGTGGACGTTGTCGGGTACATCTTCAATCACTCCTTTTACGGTCAACGTATTGTCATCAGTCTTCACCAATTCATTCAGAGGGTTTTGGTTTCCAAATAGTTTTTTGGCAGTACTTTCGGTTAATACGATGCTGTTAGGTTCTACTAAAGCTGTTTTGGGATCGCCTTGGATAAATTGATGTGTGAAAATATCGAACGTTGTGGAGTCTGCTAAGTAGACATCATCGACATAGAAGTTATTATCACCGATTCTAAATAGCACTTGTCCAGCATTCTGAAGTCTGGTAAACGATAATATTTCAGGAAACTCCATTTGCATGGTCTCGGCCAAAGCTTGAGAGGTTAGTGCAAATTCATCGTTTTTAGGTGGGATATAGAATTTGGATTCTATTCTATAAACTTGGTCCCAGTTTTCATGAGACTTATCATAATTATAGTCACTTTGGACATAAAGCATAATGATTATGCTGACAGTGAGTCCGATGGCTAATCCAAAAATATTAAGGAAGGAGTAAAACTTGTTTCTAAGTAATACTCGAATTGCGTAAAGAATACTCTTCATAGATTGGTTGACTGATGTGAACATTACTCCATGTAACATGAAGCATGCCAAAAGTCAATTATGATTCTAATGAACAGTATATCAGTTAGATAAGAAGTCGATTACCAAGCAGTGAATGTCTTTTCTGTGCGTATTCGTACTCGTTTGTGAACGATAACGTACACGAAATGGATATTGGAAAGTAATATCTAGATATCAGTTATCGCTTTTTGAAGTTCTTTTTACCTCCGTAGGATCTCTTTCCACGACCGGCAAACTTCTTAGGATCATACTCTGGTCCATCCCCTAGGTGGGCTGGCATTGGCACCTTTCTAACAACTGCTTCAATTAACTCTTCAATCTTCTGGAAGTTTTCTTGATCATCTTCGTTGATAAAAGTAACCGCTTCACCTTCTGATTCCGCACGAGCTGTTCTACCAATACGGTGCACATAGTCAGCAGCATCACCTGGTACATCATAGTTAATGATCATGTCAATATTATCTACATCGATGCCTCTAGAGATTACATCAGTAGCTACTATGATAGGGAGTTGCTTGTTCTTGAACTCTCTAAGCATGTCTTCTCTTTCTACCTGCTCTAGATCACTTGAAATACCTTTAGCATTGAAGCCTTCCTTCTGTAGCGCACGAGTGATCTCTCTTACCTTAGTTTTTCTAGAGGTAAATATGATTAAGCTTGGAATATCACCAAATCGCAAAAGATGCTTAACCAAATCGATCTTTTGTGAATCATAAGCAAGAAATGCTGCCTGGGTGATTTTCTCAGAAGGCTTAGCTATCGAAATGCTAATTTCTTCTGGATCCGTCAATATTTCCATCGCCAGCTTCCTGATTTTAGGCGCCATCGTTGCGGAAAAGAGAAGGTTTTGACGCTCTTTTGGAAGGAACGTTATAATCTTCATGATATCATCATAGAACCCCATATCGAGCATTCTATCGGCCTCATCAAGCACTAAATGTTGTAGGTGCTCGACCTTAACATAACCAAGGTTCAAGTGTGATATCAGTTTACCCGGAGTACCAATTACTATATGGGTTCCTTTGGCCAAGGCATTTTTCTCTCTTGTGAAACCTGCCCCATCACCACCACCGTATACTGGTAAGGAAGTGATGCCACTGAAATAGCTAAGACCTTCAAGTTGCTGATCAATTTGAACAGCTAATTCTCTTGTTGGTACAATGATCATAGTATTGATTTGCTCATCAGATGCATCGCTCTCGGCTATCTTATGCATTAAAGGCAATAAAAAAGCCGCAGTTTTACCGGTACCTGTTTGCGCACAACCAATAAGGTCCTTATTGGCAAGTATAATTGGAATGGCCGCTTGTTGGATTGGCGTGGGTTTCGTAAAGCCCATGGCATCTAATCCGGCTAGCACATTTTCGTGTAAATTGAGTTCTGAAAAGGTCAAAGCTTGAACTATATTGTGATATGATTTGTAAGGCTATATGGAAACCCGTTCGAAAGATACTAAGATCAATTGATGCAACAATAAAACTGACTGAAAATGAAGAAAGCTGTGTATAAGACAAATATCAATTGTGGAGGTTGCATTGCCACTGTTACGCCTTTTTTAGACAAGGCTCAAAGTGTTGAGAAATGGTCGGTTGATACTGAGTCCAAAAATAAGCTACTAACAGTTGAAGGAGGTGCTTTAAACAAAGAGGAAGTGATCGGCCTAGTGGAATCTGCAGGTTTTGAAATCAAGGAGAAAAAAGGGTTTCTTTCTTTCTGATTAGCTCTTTCTCCAGAAATGAGGTGTCAGTAACATTAAAACAGTAAATAGCTCTAGTCTACCTAAGAGCATTAAAGCTGATAATAGCCATTTACCACCCGTTGGCATTTCTGAGAAATTATCCAGAGGTCCTACATCACCAATACCTGGCCCTACATTACCTAATGAGGTTGCTACAGCACCAAAAGCCGTATTAAAATCCACATTCATAGTAGAAAGTAGCGTTACCCCTACCAAGAATACAAGGATGTAAATCATAATAAAGGCAAGTACATTATAAACTATGCTTTGCTCTACGGCCTGACCACTGATTCTCACTGGCATAATGGCCGATGGATGAAGTTGTCTTTTTAATTCAAGGAAAGAGTTTTTGAATAGTACGATGTGACGGATAACCTTTACTCCTCCAGCAGTCGAACCGGCAGAGCCTCCAACGAATAGAAGGATAAAGAATATCACTGATAAGAACGGAGCCCAAGAGGTATAGTCTGCTGAAACAAAGCCGGTTGTTGTAATTAGGGAGACCACTTGAAATAATGCATCTCTGAAAGAAGCTTCAAATGGCTCATCACTCACTACCAGAAGCGTAATGGTTACGATTAGCGTGATCACTACTGTAAATGACAAGTAGACTTTGAATTCTTCGTTTTTGAATACTTTTTTAAAGTTGCGCTTCAGGGCAAAATAGGTGAGCGTAAAGCTCGTTCCTGCCAAGAACATAAAAAATATGACGATGTATTGAATTACTGGTTCTGCAAACTGTAAACTGTCATTTTTAGTTGAGAACCCTCCTGTCGCCATGGTGGTTAGGGAGTGATTGACCGCATCAAATGCCCCCATTCCGGCAACATAGAGGGCTATAGCTTCTGCCAAAGTCAATCCTACGTATAGAAACCATAGGCGCTTGGCAGTTTCTTGGATTCTAGGTTGAAGCTTATCAGGCGTAATGCCCGGAGCCTCGGCTACAAAAAGCTGCATTCCACCAATACCTAAGAAAGGTAGAATGGCTAATGCTAGGACAATAATACCCATTCCACCAATCCATTGTGTTAAACTACGCCAGAAGAGAATACCATTAGGAACAGCTTCGATATCTGTAAGAATTGACGCTCCAGTGGTGGTATAGCCAGAGATTGTTTCGAAGAACGCATTACTGAAATCAGGGATCGATCCACTAATAATATAGGGGAGGGCACCAAAAATGGACATAAAGATCCATCCAGCGGTGACAATAAGGTATCCGTCCTTCTTTTTAAGTTCTTTGCTCTTCTTATTTCGAGTTAGATATTTAAGCAGAGCGCCTGCTCCGATTGTGATAAGACTTGAGGTGAGAATGGCTGTCCAGTCTTGTTCTCCATAATAAAAAGAGATAGGTAAGCACAGTGCCATAAAGCCACCATTAATTAGGAGAAGAATTCCCAATATATCACCGATGACTTTAAAATTGAATCTCATTGAAATGTCCTAGATGAAGTATTCTTCGACCTTTTTGATGCACTCAAGTTTGGAAAGTACCACAACGCGATCTTTTGGTTCAAACTTGAAGTTACCTGGTGTTGTCAATCCTTTGCCATCACGTATTACGCCCCCAATAATGGCGGCCTTAGGGAAGTCAAGGTTACGTAGTTCTTGTCGGGTAATTTTGGATGTTTCTTGTACTTCGAATTCAAGAATTTCAGCATCTACACCATGTATGCTTGCAATAGATACAATTTCACCTTGCCGTATATGGCGGAAGATAAAGTTTGCTGCAATGAGTTTTTTATTGATCAAGGTATCAACACCAATACTCTGTGAAAGGTGAATGTAATCCATGTTTTCTACCATGGCGATGGTTTTCTTGACGCCCATCTTTTTCGCCACTAGACAAGAAATAATATTCGTCTCTGAGTCTCCCGTTACGGCAACAAAAGCATCCATTTCATTGATGCTTTCTTCTTCGAGTAACTCTACGTTCCTACCGTCACCATTGATTACCATGGCATCTGGTAGTTGATCAGCTAGGTCAAAGCATTTTTGAGCGTTGCGCTCAATGATCTTTACGTTATATCGTGCACTTAAGAGCTTTGCAGCATGAAAACCAACTCGCGACCCGCCTAGGATCATAACGTTTTTGACGCCTTCTTTTTTCTTTCCGGTTAGGAAAAGTAATTTCTCTACACCGTCTGGTTGGGCAATAAAGTAGGCATGATCGTTTTCTTCAAAACAGGTATCCCCATAAGGAATGATTGTTTCATTCTCCCTTAGAATAGCTACTGTCATAAATGACTGATCAGGATTGATCTTAGCTACTTCCAGCATTGACTTGCCTTTCAATGGACTTTTAGAATCAATATTTACACCGATTAGCTGGAGCAAGCCTTTTTCAAACTCAAAACTATCAGTAACTGCTACTTCTTTCAACAGTCTTTTAATCTCTCGTGCTGCTAGTGACTCTGGCGAGATCACATCGTCAATACCGAGATGCTTAAGATTTAGTTTATCTTTTTGGTAAAGGAATTCAGTATTTGATATACGAGCAATGGTTCGTTTTGCTCCAAGATGCTTAGCAATAATGGCCGTAGCAATATTGGCCTCCTCAGAAGAAGTAACTGCGATGAGTAAATCTGCGTCTACCACTCCTGCTTCCTCTAGCACGCTATATGAGGTGGAAGTCCCTTTAATTGTGGCAGCATCAACACTGTTACTAGCTTGCTTTAACTTATCAGCAACTTTATCAATCAGGACAATATCTTGACCCTCTTGACTCAGAAGTTTAGCCAAATGAAATCCTACATTTCCAACACCTGCAATAATAACTCTCATCGACTTTTCTTATAAAGTGCGCCAATTTATAAAAAATTCAACTAGTAGTGTTGCAATTAGTCTTGATTCCTTTTGAGCCATCACTATGCTTTATCTGTATTTGGCCAGCCAGACTTTAGATGCAAATCTCTTTGAGGGAAAGGTATTTCAATTTTATGCTCTTTAAACATCTTGAAAATCTCATAGTACAGCTGACTTCTTAGAATGATGGGCTTGTCTATATAGCTACTTGTCCATACGAGTAAGTCGAAGTCGATGGAGCTGTCACCATAGCCAATGAACAATACTTCAGGAGCGGGTCTTTTCAGTACATCCTTATTTTCATCTGCCACTTCTAGGATGATTTTTCGAATGAATTCAGGGTCTTCCTTGTACGAGACTCCTACGGGTACATGGTACCTAATCCGCCTGTCATTATGACTCCAGTTGATTACTTGTTTATTGATGAGTTCTGAGTTAGGAATAATGATAGAGATGTTATCATTTGTGCTGACTGTACTGGCTCGTGAAGATATTTTCACTACATCACCAGTGACATTACCCACTTCAATTCTATCACCGACTTTGATAGGGCGCTCGAAGAGGATAATCAAACCTGAGATAAAGTTATTGGCAATATTCTGTAGGCCAAAACCAATACCTACGCCTAATGCACCTGCAAGTACATTGAGTGATCCGAGATTGATCCCTGAACTCTGGATCACCACAAAGGCACCCATAATAATAAAGAAGTACTGAATGATTGTACCAATCGATTGGCTAACGCCTATGTCATCTGAATACTTGGAAAGTATTTGTTTAACAAATATCGTCTTGAGTTTACCTGAAAGAAAAACTAAGAGTGTCATTAAGAAAACCAGCCTGATAACGTCAAAGATTCTCAAGGCGGGTTTATCATCAGAATCATAGGTTAGCGCATAATTCAGATCAGAATTACTGCTAAATCCAATCGCTGCTAAGACTGTTGCAACACCGATCGCTAGGATGATATATTTAGTGGTATTACCGATGGACAACACGGTTTTTCGGTCTTCAACGTATCTCGATAAGATTTTATTGATAAGTATTGACCTAACGAGGTTACCAAAAAGATTTATAATGAACAGAAATACTATTGGGATGATAATCTCAGTAGTAGTAAATGTAAAGCCTTCTCCAAAAACTTTAATGGGCTCCCCTAGAAATGGGATATTCGTATTGATGTAATTGATGAGCCAATCGTATGGTTTAGCCATATGCCAATATAGTTATCTTTTCAGATTATGGTAGTATAAGTGAGGAGTCTCCATAGCTTAGGAAGCGATATTCGTTTGTTAGGGCATGATCGTAAACCTTTTTCCAATCTGCTCCTATAAAAGCTGCCACTAGCAACATTAAAGTACTACCAGGCTGATGGAAGTTAGTAAATAATCCATCGCAGACTTTAAATTGATAGCCAGGCATAATAAAGATTTCTGTGTCACCAGAAACTTTGTCTATTCCCTTACTTGTCATCCAGTCAAGGATGTTTTGAAATGATTCTTTTCTTGATGGGAGCCCTGTCTCTTCTTGATATAGTTCGAGTTTTTCGATCGAGAATTTTTCATTCCCTTTTGCCAATCTAACCCCATACCAATAGAGACTCTCAAGCGACCGCATGGAAGTAGTCCCAACCGCAATGATCTGCTCGGCATCAATAACGTCTTTAATGCTGTCAATGTTGACCTCGATTTGCTCTGAGTGCATTGGATGCTCGCGTGCATCATCCACTTTGATGGGCTGAAATGTACCAGCACTTACATGCAGTGTAAGAAAGGATTCTTTAACGCCATTCTGTACTAGTTTGGCTAAAATCTCCTCTGTAAAGTGTAGGCCAGCTGTCGGAGCGGCCACAGCACCTTCTTCTTTTGAATAAACGGTTTGGTAGCGGGGTTTGTCTTCGGGCTCAGCCTCTCTGTTCAGGTAGGGCGGAAGGGGTACCTTACCAACCAACTCAACTATTTCGGCAAACGAGTAATTGTTATTGTCCCATTCAAAGCCAATCCTTCTTTCTTCTCTATTGACCAGCGTGGCCTCAATTATGATTTCGTCTTGGCCAGAGATCAAAGTACGCTTCAGCGGGGCGTCTTCTTTCCAACGTTTTAGGTTACCAATCATGCATTCCCAAACCACTTTTCCGTTTGATTCCATCACTGTGCTTATGACTGTGGTTGGTGCAACTGGCTTAAGTAAGAAGATCTCTATTTGAGCACCAGTGTCTTTTTGAAAATGCAGTCTGGCAGGTATGACTTTGGTATTATTAAAGAAAAGGGTCGTTTTCGGATGCAAGAATTTTGGAACTTCTCTAAATGCCTTATCACTTATTTGTCCTTTTTGATAAAGTAAGAGCTTCGAATCATCACGATTAGCTAATGGATGCTTAGCAATTTTTTCATCTGACAGAAGATAATTGAAAACCGATAAATCTGGAGAGTTAGGTATGCTCATAATACTTGTGCAAAATAAATGCAAAACTTCAATTTATCCGCCTGAGAGACCGTTAAACATTTTTTTTGCATCTCATGCAACTTTTTTTGCGCCTTCCTTTGAACAGAATTGTCCGTATTTATGAACGAAACCGAACAATTCCGTACACGAACAATTACCCAAAATCTACATAATTAATTGAATATCAGGTAATTAAGAATTTTGGCATAGCGATTGGAAACAATATGGCAGGTCAAAAACAACGGTCAATTGTAGGACAATCTTCCACCCTCGGGTGGAACTCAAAATATTAGAAAACATGAAAACGGTAAGTAAAAGAAATATATCAGCACTTTTTGCGCTTCTGCTCGCAGGAACTATTCTCACCTCTGCCAAGACAGACTCAGTGGCAAGTTTACCAGAAGTGCCCTCAATTGAAGATTTCCACTATACTCTATATGTAGACGAGTATGTGCAGGACTACTTTGAGGCAATAGAAAGTGATACGTTTCAAACTTCAGAGTATGTGAAGGTTTATGATGCCAATAGTGAATTATTAGTGTCTGGAGAAAGGTGCGAGTTGGATGAAGATCAACTTCAGCTACTGAGACAAGCAGATTTGCTCATTGAACAATCAGGCACAGAGTATTATCAATTGAATAATTAGTTAGTAGTTTTAGTTTAAGGTTAGATTAAGGCGATTTCGAACGGAAATCGCCTTTTCGCATTTTAGAGCTATTCCAGACTGACAAGCATGAATTTCAATTCATCCCCAGGTTTCAGTTGTGCCACTATCTCTAAGTCATCTGAAACCACATTGGCTATTCTAGGGTAGCCTCCAGTGGTTTGGGCGTCTGCCATCAAAATAATAGGCTTGCCTGCATTACTTATTTGTACCGTTCCTACGACAATACCTGAAGATATTTCCTCCCCAGAGGGAACGTAATCCTGTAAATTATCTTTCAATCGATAACCCATCCTATTAGAGTCCCCGTGGATCACAAATATTCGATCAAAGAAATCTTGAATCACTTCAATCTCGAATTGGTCAAATTCAGGCCCCGTAACTACACGAATTACATAGCATTCGGAAAATAACGGGCGATTCCGTTCTGGATAGCTAATTAGTTCTTGCATCTGGTTGATGGCTACTGTAAAGGAATAGTCATCGACTAACCTGGCGGGTAGTCCTGGTTCTTCCATTAAGCTGGGTAGCGCGCTGAAACTATTGGACCAATTTTGTACTTGCCATTGACCACCAATACTCATGTAGGTACGACATCCGAAATCAGTATTGTGAAACTCCAATAGATCACCTGATTTGATATTTAGGGTCATGTAGTTCTCAACTCGCTTGCCATTCAATGTTGCTTTCATATTGGCACCAGTGATGGCAATTTGCCCTTGGCCTTCGAACTTAAGTTTAGGCCCAAATAGCGTCATCTCGAGTACGGGTGAATTTGGAAGATTACCTACTAACTGATTAGCGATTCTCATTGAGCTTTTGTCTAAAGCACCACTGATGGGAATACCCTGATCTTGGACTCCGAATCTCCCTTCGTCTTGAATAGACGTATAGAGTCCTGTTTTTAGGCATTTGACCTTTAGGAACTCAGGCATGAGCTTCCTCCATTTCAAAAATACCAGTTTCAATTTTCAGTTGAATGATCTTGAATTCATCATGACCTATTGGTCGGAATCTTACGTGATCTCCAGGCCTAAGTAAACTTGTTTCGGGTCTATTCCCATCGAACATTCTAAGGGGTGTTTGTCCAATGATTTGCCAACCACCAGGAGCCTCTGTTGGATAAATTCCAGTCTGCAGCCCAGCTAAACCAACCGACCCCTTCGGGACTCTTAGTCTGGGTGTAGCTTTACGTTTGCAAGCTAAATGATTGGGTAAGCTACCCATGTAGGCAAAGCCGGCTACAAAACCTAGCATGTATACACGGAATGTTTGGCTTGAATGGATCTCTATTAATTCTTTTTTGCTCAAGTTCGTTTGCTCACAAACATCATTTGAGTCAAGGTCGAAAGGCGCTTCATAGCAGACTGGTATTGTGTAGGTTCTTCCGACTACAGTTAATTCTGGCGTAGATAATTGATCAATTGTCTTTTGAATTGACACGCTAGCGCTACTCAAGCTCCATTGTTCTACTTTTAGGCCAATAGTGAGAGAATTATAAGCGGGAATAAGGTATAAGATACGTTTTTCTGATTTCAGTGCATTGTAGACTGCAATGACCTTTTGATTTGTCGCTTCCGAAATTACTTTTTCGAATGTTACGATAAGTGCACTATCACCAAAAGGTTGTATTCTCATGTTAGAAGTGCTTTTTTTCAATATTATGCGCTATTAGTAGCGCATCTATTTCCCTTAGAATGTCCACTGCAGCAGGATTATCACCATGTATACAGAAGCTCTTGGCATCTAACAGAACTTTCTGACCATCGATCGATTGTGTTTCGCCATTTTCGGCAATTGACACCACTTGCTGGGCTGCAGTAGTGGCATTATTAATTACGGCATTTGGTAACGACCGAGACCTAAGCTTACCATCTGCTTCATATTGTCTATCAGCAAATGCTTCTGGGACATACGCCATATCCATAGCGTTAAGAATATCTTCCACATGACTACCCGCTAGCCCCATTATTTTTAGCTTTGGATCAATACTTTTGATTGCCTTGTATACTGTTTTGGCCACGGTTTTATTAATTGCTATTTCATTATACAAGGCACCGTGAGGTTTCACGTATGTGAGTTTTCCGCCAGCGCTAGCTACCATTCCTTGCAATGCGGCTACTTGGTATTTTACAAAAGAAGACAACTCATCCTGCGCCATTGGGATTACCCGACGGCCAAAACCCTGAAGGTCTGGATAGCCAGGATGAGCCCCAATTTGTACACCATAAGATAGTGCTAGATCGATCGTTTTTTCGATTTGATACGGGTCGCCAGCATGAACGCCACAGGCGATATTGCAAGAAGTAATATGTGGAAAAATAGCTTCATCATTGCCAATCTTAAAATTGCCAAAGCTTTCGCCCATATCACAGTTGATGTCAACAGACTTCATAGTCAATTATTAATCTCGAGGGATGAATCTAAGAAAATTGAATGACTATTTGGGTGGGTCTCTCTCTATGTTAATTGCTTCTTTATGAAAACTGTATTACTGACCATCAAATGGACCGTTTAAAGGAATTACATGGCAGCAATCGTGACCTATCATAAAGTCTTGCTGTACTACAATTTCATCACCTTTTAAGCCGATGAATCGAATATTCGTGCCTGCCTTGTTAATTTCTCCTATTTGAGCATCTGTGACTACGATATAGCTATTCTCTTGTGCAAAATCATTGTTTTCGGTACTGTAAGTGTTGCCATTATCTAGGTTTTGAGCGTAAAAACTGTCTAGCGTAATGGGTTGATTATTGATGTCCTTTGGACTAAAAGTGAGTGACACGAATATTTCGGTGCATACAATGTCGGTTGGGCAGTCAGAAATATTATTCATTCCGTCATCCTCATTGGTACAAGAGAAGACAACTAGATTAATTAGGAGGATTGAATAAATCAGTTTTTTCATTTCTAATCGTTTTAGGCTTAGACCTGATATTAGACCAAAGGGTTGGAAACAGTCTTATGAAAAAAAAGGACTACTTGATATAACCAACTTTCTTAAACCAGTTTAGCGCTCTGTGTACCGCGTCATCAGCAGATAGTTCTGGTGTATAGCCCAGTTCATCTTTTGCTTTTATACCATTTAAATGTTGACCGCTAGAAAGCACCGCGATGGCAGTGGAGGATAGTGTAGGAGGTGCGCCTCTGAAAAGTGTATACCTTATTTCTTGTGCTTTTGAAATGATTTTTGCGATATTGATGGAAAGGGTTTTTTCAAGTTTTTTTACGCCAGCCTTTTTACAAATCAATCCTACCAGGTCATCGGTATTGGTGTTTTCACCAGTAATCAGATAGCGTTCGCCAAAACGACCTTTCTCTAAGGCCAATAATAGTCCTCGACCGGCATCACCCGCAAATACTACGTTTCTATCGCCTTTGACGTAAGCGGGAAGTGTGTCGTTAGCCAATTCAACTATCAACCTTCCAGTTGTTGGACCATAATCATATTCCCCGAAAGTCATTGACGGGATTCCAATGACAATGGGTAAACCAGCTTTTGAAGCATTTCTCGCCATTTCATCCATCAACCATTTGACCTGCACATAGGGTGCCGTGTTTTCTGGAGCTTTTTCATAGACTTGTGATTCGTCAGCAGTTCCTGAAAGAGACTTAGGGATGGCTATGGCTCCACCGACATAGAGCGCTCGTTTTACATTGGCTTCCTTTACTGCATCAAGAAAGAATTGCATTTGTAGTCTTGCCGTCTTGATTTCTGCAGATAATGGCTTGGGAATTGTAGGATAGTAAGCTGCTGCATTAACAACATAGTCGAGGCCTTTGAAGGCATTTATCAGACTTCCTCTATCGTTTAGGTCTGCTACCCTAGACGCATGAGTAAGGTCGCTAATTCTACTAAGGTCTGAATCTTCGCGGTGAATAATGACAATTTCATACTGTTTGAAAATGGCGGCAATGGCAATGTGGTGTCCAAGCATTCCTGTGCCTCCGATGATTCCTAACTTCATTCAATGAATTGTCTATGGGTATATAAAAAAAGAAGACGTTTTAGTCTTCTTCAATGTTATCATCTTCGTCAAAAGGATCAGAACCATCCTCGTGTTTGTCTTCGTATTCCTCTTTGATTTCATCCTTCAGGTTACCGTCACCATCGTAATCGTCATCATCTTCGATAATCTGCTGAGCTTCCTCAATAGTCATTCTTACCAGGTAATGCTTTTCCTCAGTTTCAAAAGGCAGGGCTGACACACGCTTGCCTTCCATGTTGGTAAAAGAGATTAGGTTGTCTTCGAAGCCTTCAGGGTACTCTAACTTGATTTGTTCTTGGATGTCTTGATCCAGTTTGTCAAAGTCTTTAATTACTCTCGGCTTGGCGTTAGGTGTTGACATCGGTTTTTACTTCATATTGCTCAAGCAATATGAAGTAAAAACTATCACAAAGTCAATAGGATAAGGTTAATTTATTAGATATTATTTTCTGGTCTATTTGACTTCCTGAGCAACAATCTTCAGCTGATTATCTCTTTTGTATCGTTCTAAGCCAAGTTCTATAAGGATATCAATGAGTTCAGGATATGAAATACCAGTGGCTTCCCACATTTTTGGGTACATGCTAATATTGGTGAATCCTGGAATAGTATTGATTTCATTGATCAAAATTTCCCCATCGTTAGTAACGAAAAAGTCTACCCTAGACAGTCCTTCGCACCCCATAGCTTGGTAGGCTTTAATAGACATACTTCTTATGACTTCTAATTGATCATCCGGCAGCTGTGCAGGTACTTGAGTGGAAGAAGCATCTTTGTTAACATATTTGGACTCGAAATCATAGAATTCGGAGTTCATGATAACTTGACCAGGTAATGAAGCTTTTGGCTTTTCATTGCCTAAGACAGCACATTCAATCTCTTTGCCTACGATAGCCTTTTCAATTAGAACCTTATAGTCATAAGTGAGCGCTTCTTTAAGCTTCTCATTGTATTCGCTTTCGTTCTCTACTTTGAAGACCCCAACGGAGGAGCCTAGATTTGCAGGCTTAATAAATAGTGGCAGGCCTAATGCCTTTTCAACCTTAGCAAAATCCGGCTTATACTCAGGAGTAGCCACCATATATGGCGCGATACCAATACCGGCATCGCGAAGGATACGTTTGGTAAGATCTTTGTCCATACAAGCAGAAGAGGCCATTACATCGCATCCAACAAAGGCGACATTCATCATTCTGAAATAGCCTTGAATGGTTCCATCTTCTCCGAATACGCCATGTAATATCGGGAAGGCTACGTCTATTGTTTTTATGATTTGCCCCGTTTCAATGGCTAAAATTGAAGTACCATACTTACTCGGGATAAGTGTGATTGGGATGGATTCAATGGCGTCAACCGTATCGACCAAAAACCAATTACCATTGATGGCAATTCTGACCAAAGAGATGTCATATTTATCTTTGTCGATTTCTCTTAGAATACTTCTGGTTGACAATAATGAAATCTCGTGTTCTGTGGATTTTCCTCCAAATACAATGGCCAATTGAAGCTTAGACATAGGGGTTTCTCAATCTTTATTTGAAGAACGCTAACTGATTACAATTTTCATATTCCGAGGTGATTTATTTAAGGTAAATGTTCACATTTGATCACGCTGTTTGACGTACAAATTGAAAGAGAATGAATTTGATAAGTCGATTGACTGGGTTGATCGACTATCAGAAGATGACTATGTGATCATAGACAACTTCATCGATGATAAGCTTTTTGAAAAGCTAAGAGATTTCTTTTTGACTAAATTGGAAGAGGAGGATTTTAAAGACGCTGGTATAGGCCCGCTGACTAATCATCAAATTGTGCCCAGTATTCGCAAAGACTTTATCTATTGGATAAACAAAGATGAGGATGAAAGCACCGAAAAAGCACTTGAACTTTTTGATGATGTAACTCAAGCCTTGAGGCGGTATTGTTTTTTAAGCATTTCTGATTCTGAGTTTCATTTGGCGCATTATCCGAGTGGAGCTTACTACCACAAACATGTTGATCAGTTCAAAAACAGAGGGAACCGGCTGATTTCGCTGATCTTATACCTAAATAAAGATTGGAAAAAAGGAGATGGTGGTGAGTTGAGGATATTCAAAGAGGATGGCTTTGAACTAATTGAACCTATCGGAAAGAGATTGGTGATGTTCAAAAGCGATCTAGTTCCTCACGAAGTCTTAAAGACCAATGTTAGTCGTTACAGTCTGACAGGTTGGTTGCTGAATAAGCCAAAGGGAGTGGGATATCTGTTAGGCTAGTTACGTTCGGCATAGAAAGTCTATCGCATTGTCCGTGTTTAACCATAATTTGTATCTTCCCCCCATGAAGTCAAAGTTCTGGAATTTCATTTTTTGGCTGGTAATTGCAGCTGCTTTTATAGGACCTGGTACTGTAACAACCGCAGCTTCAGCAGGAGCTAATCATCAATACCAATTATTGTGGGCATTACTCTTTTCTACTGGAGCATGTATTGTACTTCAAGAAGCTGCTGCTCGTGTATCAATTGTCACTGGACAGAGTTTAGGTGGTGCAATTCAAAGTCGTTTTAAATCTCCAGGTCTAGTTTGGTTTATTGCTATTGCTGTTTTTTTAGGGTGTGCCGCTTACGAGGCGGGTAATATTCTTGGAGCAATCTCAGGCTTGGCCTTAATTGTTACTGGCATTCCAACTTGGGTATTTACTGTAATCATTGTGGCAGTTGCAGCCACAGTATTGCTAATCGGGAATATTAATACAGTGGCTAATCTACTGGGTGTTATTGTGGCCCTAATGGGTATTGCTTTTCTATACGCAGCGCTAAGTTTAAAAATCGATGCAAGTGCTTTTTTCATCGGCTTACTCGTTCCAAGTATTAATGAAGAAAGTGCTTTACTCACTTTGGGTTTGGTGGGAACCACCATTGTGCCTTACAATATTTTCTTGGGTTCTGGATTAGCAAAAGGGCAAACTATTAACCAGATGCGATCTGGGATGATTCCATCCATTATTCTTGGGGGTATAATATCCATGGCGGTACTTGTTGTAGGAACTTCATTGGTTGGAGATTTTGGATTTGGAAACCTCTTCCAGAAACTCGTAGAAAATCATGGTGCCTTTATGGGAGTAGTATTTGGTATTGGTCTTTTTGCAGCAGGATTTACTTCTAGTATTACAGCAGCTCTCGCTGGAGCGATTACCATTAAAAGCGCTGGAGCAAGTCAGCCCGATGAGAAATCATGGAAATTCAGACGGGTATGGATATTAGTCCTACTGACGGGCTTGGTATTTGGAGTCATCAATGTGAAGCCTATTCCAGTAATTATTCTTGCGCAAGCAGCGAATGGCTTGATACTTCCTTTGCTTGCTTTCATTTTATGGATGATGGTAAACCAACGAACCATTATGAAAGAGCATCAGAATAGTTTGCTGCTCAATGTTTTCATGGGAATTACTGTTTTTGTGACCGCTATGCTCGGATTTATCAATGTTTTCAAAGCTACATTTTCGGTAATAGGAGAGCAATTTGTATTCAATGGCGCAACACGTTCCATTATTCTTATGCTTGCAGGATTGATACTTTTCTATGGTATTGTTAAAATTCATAAGGAGCAAAAGGCTTAAGGAGATCATAACTGCGATTGGCTTGAGGCAGGTTATTTGTTTATCAGAGCTTAGACCAACTCATCAGGCATTTTTACCTTTTTATCAAATTCCCAAAATTCCATTTGCTTTAAAAAAATCCTTTTCTACATTTGGTCCATAATGACAGAAACAAATAGATATAACACTTGGTGGTGGCACGTAACGGAACTCCGATAACGTGAACTAAGTGCTATACCTAAAAGAAATTAGATTTAAAGCCTGCAGTTCCTGCAGGCTTTTTTCGTTTTAACGCGATAAAAAAAGAAAATGGCTAAGGTCAAATTAAATACGAACCATAAGAAACTACTTGCTGATACCGTCACGCCAGTGAGTATTTACTTGAAACTGCGTGATAAATTTGAGAATCCAATCCTTTTGGAGAGTTCGGATTATCACGGTGCAGACGATAGCTTTTCTTATATCTGTTGTGAACCAATTGCAAGGTTTGAAGTCAAAGGCGATCAGTTTAAACAGTCTTTACCAGGTTCTATGACTGAAGGCGAAGTATCGGGCAAAGATGTGATGACCAAACTTGATGACTTTGTGGCTTCATTCCAGGTGTCTGAGAACCCATTTAAGTTCATCAATAATGGGTTGTTTGGCTATATCGGTTACGATGCTGTTCAGTATTTCGAGAATATCCCGGTAGGAAATCATCAAGCTGACGAATATGGCATTCCAGATATCCTTTATCATGTGTATAGGTATGTGATTGCCATCGATCACTTTAAGAATGAGCTCTATATCTTTGAACATTCTCCAGAAGGATCAGAACCAAAAGGCCTTGGCGCCATTGAAAACTTGGTGAATAATAAGAACTATCCGTCTTATGAATTTACACCCGCCCAAAAGGAGACTTCCAATTATAATGATGAGGAGTTTTTGGAGATTATCGATAAAGGAATTCAGCACTGTTTCAGAGGTGATGTATTCCAAATTGTGCTTTCTAGAAGGTTTCAGGACAGTTTCTCAGGAGATGAATTCAATGTCTATCGTGCGTTACGTTCGGTGAATCCATCGCCTTATCTATTCTACTTCGATTATGGGAGCTATAAGATTTTCGGGTCGTCACCAGAAGCACAATTGATTATTAAGGAGCGGAAAGCCACCATTCATCCAATAGCAGGAACATTCAGAAGAACTGGTAATGATGAGGCTGATGCTCAGCTGGCAAAGAAGCTTCATGAGGACCCTAAGGAGAATTCAGAACATGTAATGCTAGTTGACTTGGCTCGTAACGACTTAAGCCGTGCCGGTTCGAATGTGAAGGTTGATATTTATAAGGAGGTTCAATATTTCTCACATGTCATTCACTTAGTGTCGAAAGTGACAGGGACCTTGAACAAAGAGGTAAGTGAGACCCAGATGATTTCGGGGACTTTCCCTGCAGGAACACTTAGTGGAGCACCGAAGGTGAGGGCCATGCAGTTGATCAATGAATATGAATCTACACGAAGAGGTTATTATGGTGGCGCCATAGGTTTTATGGGTTTCAATGGAGATTTCAACCATGCGATCATGATCAGGTCTTTCCTGAGTAAGGATAATACCCTTTTCTATCAAGCAGGAGCAGGAGTGGTGGCGAAGTCGAATAGAGATTCAGAGTTAGATGAAGTAACTAACAAGTTGGCTGCGTTAAGAAGTGCTATCGCACTTGCAAAAGAGATTAGATAACCCGACTATCCTCCCTTGAGGGAGGTGGCTGAAAGCTGGAGGGAGAATAAAGAGATACGATGAAAATATTGGTGCTAGATAATTACGATTCATTCACTTTTAACTTGGTTCACTACTTGGGAGAGCTAGGGTATAGAAGTGATATGGATATTTGCAGAAATGATCAGATTGATCTCGCTGCAGTAAGTTCGTATGATAAGGTTTTGCTTTCTCCCGGCCCCGGGGTTCCTAGCGAAGCAGGCATAATGCCTGAACTCATCAAGAGGTATGGCAAGGAAAAGAGTATTCTAGGAGTCTGTCTAGGGCATCAGGGAATAGCGGAAGCTTATGGTGCTCAGTTGTACAATATGCCAGAAGTATTACATGGTGTTACTAGCGAGCTTAAAGTGACTCAACCTGAGGATAGGCTATTCAGCGGGCTACCAGAAACCTATAAAATATGTCATTATCATAGCTGGAATGTAAATAAAGAACATTTAGGAGATGAATTAGTAGTTACTGCGATTGATGAATACGGTGAGATTATGGCGATAAGCCATAAGGAGTATGATGTAAAAGGAGTTCAGTTTCACCCGGAATCGATTATGACTGAACATGGGCATGAGTTATTAAAGAACTGGATAGAAAACTAAATGTCATCACGAGGAAACGAAGTGATCCCCTAAATGAATAAGGAGATTGCCGCGCTGCGCTCGCAATGACAAAAAGAAAGAATGAAAGAAGTATTAAACCAACTGTTTGAATATAAGTCGCTTGAGAAAGAGACCGCTAAAGAGATTCTAAAGAACCTTGCCTTAGGTAAATACAACCAAAGTCAAGTAGCGGCATTCTTGACAGTATACTTAATGAGAAGTATCACTGTAGAAGAGCTCGAAGGCTTTAGAGATGCAATGCTTGAACTGTGTGTTCGTGTTGATATCCCAGAATATGATGCTATCGACTTATGTGGGACGGGTGGAGACGGCAAGAATACGTTTAACATCTCAACATTATCTTCCTTTATAGTAGCAGGAGCTGGTCAGAATGTTGCTAAACATGGAAATAACAGTGTTTCCTCCGTGTCAGGGTCATCTAACTTGATGACTCATTTTGGATATGAATTCACTAATGATGTGAGCAAACTGAGACAGAGCTTAGATGAATGCGGATTGTGCTTTTTACATGCCCCCCTTTTTCATCCAGCCATGAAAAATGTAGCGCCAATTAGAAGAGACTTGGGTGTGAAAACCTTCTTCAATATGTTAGGGCCTATGGTAAACCCGTCTTTCCCTAAGAAACAATTGGTAGGAGTTTTTAGTCTTGAATTGGCTAGGCTTTATGGCTACTTATACCAAAAAACCGATAAGCACTTTGTCATCCTTCATTCTTTGGATGGATATGACGAAATATCATTAACTGGTGGATTTAAGAAAATTTCAAACGGAAATGAGTCAATCCTTAATCCATCAGATTTAGGGTTTGAGACCATCAAGCAAGAGCAAATTTATGGTGGAGAAACGGTTGATGGATCAGCCAAGATTTTCGAGACCATATTAAAGGGCGATGGAACTACGGCCCAAAATAGTGTAGTGATTGCCAATGCGGCAATGGCCATTCAATGTGGTAAAGGTGTTTCTACCGATGATGCATTAGGAATGGCAAAAGAATCGCTAGAAAGTGGTAAAGCACTTAGGACATTTAAAAAAATATTAGAACTATAAATAAATTGTCATTGCGAGCGCAGCGCGGCAATCTGCCGAATGAATTGAGGAGACTGCTTCGTTCCTCGCAGTGACAGAAAGCACAATGGATATACTAGAAAAAATCATAGCACACAAACTCACTGAGGTAGAGAACAGAAAGGCACTTTTTCCTGAAAAACTGCTAGAACAAAGTGTCTATTTCGAAGGAAAGACAGTCTCTCTTAAGAAGTATCTACTCAGAGAGGATAAGTCAGGAATCATAGCTGAGTTTAAGCGAAAGTCTCCTTCAAAGGGAGTTATCAACTCACATGCTAAGGTTGAGCGTACTACCATTGGTTATATGCAGGCTGGTGCTTCGGCACTATCCGTACTGACAGATACAGAATTCTTCGGAGGAAAAAATGAGGATTTAACCGAGGCAAGGAAATTCAACTTCTGTCCCGTTTTAAGAAAAGACTTTATCATCGATGAATACCAGATCATTGAAGCAAAATCAATCGGTGCAGATGCAATTCTCTTGATCGCGGCAGCTTTAGAACCTCAGCAATTGAAGTCTTTAGCTGCTTTTGCAAAAAGATTAGGCTTAGAGGTTTTAATGGAAGTTCACAATCAAGAAGAGTTAGAAAACAACTTGAGTGAACATCTAGATATTATAGGAGTAAATAACCGGAACCTAAAGACTTTCGAGACAAGCTTAGAAACCTCAAAAGGATTAGCCGCTCTGATACCCAATGAGTTTGTGAAGATATCAGAAAGTGGCATCAGTGATCCAGAATCCATCAAGGACTTACGAACTTATGGATACAAGGGCTTCTTAATTGGCGAGACCTTTATGAAGACTGCGAGACCTGAAGTTACTGCCAAGGAATTTATTGACAAGCTAAATAAGCTTGGTTAGGAACAAGTTGATTTCGAACACTAAACATTAACACTAAACATTGAAAATTCACCTAAAAGTTTGTGGCATGCGAGATAGCGAGAACATAGAGCAACTGCTTGCGCTAAAGCCAGACTATATGGGTTTTATCTTTTATGAGAAATCTCCTCGTGATGCGGAAGATGTCCTTGATCAAGAGCTGTTAAGAAACTTCCCTGAGCAGACCAAAAAAGTGGGTGTCTTCGTGAATGCCGATTTGGGTTTAGTAAAGGAGAAGGTGAAGACCTTCGGTTTAGATTATGTACAGTTACATGGAGATGAGTCGGTGGAATACGTGGCCGAACTCTTTGCTGTCGGTATTAAGGTGATTAAGGTCTTCTCGGTAGGAGATGAGTTTGATTTTGAAGGACTTGATATCTATAATCCCTTCGTTGACTTCTTTCTGTTTGATACTAAAGGAAAAGCAAGAGGAGGAAACGGAGAAGTATTCAATTGGGAGATTTTAAAAGATTACAATCAAGAAGTGCCCTTCTTCTTAAGCGGAGGGATTGATTTGGAAAATATTGACTCCTTGAAGGCATTAGAAGACATGAACATTCATGCCATTGACGTGAACTCCAAACTTGAGTTGACACCAGGCTTTAAGGATATTGAAAGAGTAAAAAAACTAACATCGTTATTGCGAGCTTGACTGTCGGTAGACAGGCGCAGCGCGGCAATCTCCCTATTGATTAGGAGACTGCTTTGCTTCACTCACTGTGACGTTACTTAATGTGATATGAAAGTAAAAGTTGACGAGAGAGGGTATTATGGAAATTTTGGAGGTGCATACATCCCTGAAATGCTATACCCAAATGTGGAGGAGTTAAGAGGCAACTATGAGCAAATCATGCAGTCTCCAGACTTTCAGGAACAGTTTCAATCTTTGTTGAAGGACTTTGTAGGTCGTCCTACACCTTTATACTTCGCCAAGAGGCTTTCCGAAAAATATGGCGCAAAGATCTATTTGAAACGAGAAGACCTTTGCCATACAGGGGCACATAAAATCAATAATACCATAGGCCAGATACTCATGGCACAGCGTCTGGGTAAGAAGAAGATCATAGCCGAAACAGGTGCAGGTCAGCATGGTGTGGCAACCGCCACAGTTTGCGCTTTGATGGGTGTGGAGTGCATTGTCTACATGGGCGCCATTGATATGCAGCGTCAAAAGCCTAATGTGGAGCGCATGCGCATCTTAGGGGCGGAGGTTCGTGCCGCAGAAAGTGGAAGCAAGACGCTGAAAGACGCAACGAATGAAGCCATGCGTCACTGGATCAACCATCCATCAGATACGCATTACATCATTGGCTCCGTTGTGGGGCCTCATCCTTATCCAGAAATGGTTGCTCGATTCCAATCGGTGATCAGCGAAGAGATTAGAAAACAACTACTCACCCACGAGGGTACCGAGAAACCAGATTACGTGGTTGCCTGTGTGGGTGGAGGAAGTAATGCTGCCGGATCTTTCTACCATTTCTACGAAGATGAAGACGTCCAATTGATCGCTGTAGAAGCAGCTGGGCTAGGAAATCATACTGGAGAGTCTGCTGCGACAACTGTGCTAGGAAAGCCAGGAGTGCTTCATGGTAGTAGAACGCTATTGATGCAAACAGAGGACGGTCAAGTTGTAGAGCCCTATTCAATTTCTGCGGGTTTGGACTACCCGGGTATTGGGCCAGTGCACGCGCATCTCTTCGAAACAGGTAGAGCAACCTTCTACAGTGTGACAGATGAAGACGCCATGCAATCAGGGATTGAACTCAGTCGATTGGAAGGCATCATTCCAGCCATTGAAACGGCCCATGCTTTTGCGGCATTGAATCAAATGACTTTTAAGCCAGATGACGTTGTTGTGGTGAACCTTTCTGGAAGAGGAGATAAGGATTTAGAGACCTACATCAAATGGGGGAAATATTGAGCGAAGCGAAGAACGTGTATTGGAATGAGTTATTCCCAATACGCAATACTCTCTACGCAATACGATGAATAACATGAATAGAATAGAAGAACTTTTTAATAAGAAATCGCAGCGCGTGCTGAACGTGTACTTCACTGCTGGCTATCCAAAACTGAATGACACTGTTGCGATTCTAGAAAGCCTTGAACAGTCTGGTGCAGACCTAATTGAAATAGGTATACCCTTTTCAGATCCGATTGCTGATGGCCCAACCATTCAAGAAAGCAATGGCATTGCCTTAGGTAACGGCATGACATTGAAACTCCTGTTGGAGCAGCTTGAAGGTGTTCGTGAAAAGGTAAATATTCCAATTGTGCTGATGGGATATATTAACCCAATCGTTCAGTATGGCATAGAAGCCTTTTGCAAAAAGTGCGGAGAAGTAGGAGTAGACGGGCTCATTTTGCCAGACCTACCGATGTTTGAGTACATGGAGGTGCATAAGCCAACTTTCGAAAAGCATGGCTTACTGAATATCTTCCTGATCACTCCACAGACATCTGATGCGCGCATCAGAGAGATAGATCAGAATTCTAGTGGGTTTATCTACATGGTTTCGTCTGCTAGCACTACGGGTGCTAAGACTGGGATAAGTGATGAGCAAGAAGCTTATTTTGCCAGAGTAAAGGCGATGAACTTAAAGAATCCAACGCTGATAGGCTTTGGGATTTCGAACAAAGAAACATTTGATAAAGCCTGTAAAAATGCCAATGGCGCAATCATAGGCAGTGCCTTTATCAAGGCTATCTCTCAAGACGGAGAGATGACGGAGAACATTAATGAATTTATTCGATCTGTAAAAGGTTGAACAGACTGAGCTTGAAGCTTGTAGCTCATAGCTCGAAACTTATAAAAAATGATAATTCAATTCGAACAAGAAATAGAAGAAGCTCAAAAAGAAGCGATCATCAATAGAATCAAAGGGCTTAAATACAAGCCAACTGAGGTCAAAACCCAAAAAGGGGATTACCTAGTAGGTACGGGAAGTAAGGATTTCGATATCAGAGCTATTGGCTCAATGGAGGGAATCAAAGACATTCATATCGTTTCTGATAGTTTCAAATTAGTTTCCCGTAAGTGGAAAGTGAATCCAACCGTAATAGACCTTGGTGATGGTGTTGTCATTGAAGAAGGTGGTTTCCAAATTATGGCTGGTCCATGTTCCATCGAAAGCGAAGACCAGATTAGAAAGACATTGGCTCACTTGAAGGAGCAGGGTATTTCTATCATGCGGGGAGGAGTATACAAGCCAAGAAGTTCTCCATATGCTTTTCGTGGTTTAGGAATTGATGGATTAAAAATGTGGTATGAGCTTGCGAAAGAAGCAGGAATGAAAATCATTACAGAAGTAATGCAGGTATCACAAATCGCTGAAATGGATCCTTATGTAGATATCTATCAAGTAGGCGCGCGAAACACTCAGAACTTTAACTTATTGGATGAACTTGGGAAAGGAACGGATAAACCAGTGATGATCAAGCGCGGTATTTCTGGAACCATTGACGAGTTACTTTCGTCAGCTGAATATGTATTCAGTGGAGGTAATGAGCGTCTGTTGCTTTGCGAAAGAGGCATCAGAACCTACGAGAACGCTACTCGAAATACAATGGATTTAAATGCTGTGGCCGTTTTGAAAGAGAAGACACATTTACCTGTAATTGCAGATCCTTCTCACGGTATTGGCATTAGGGCACACGTAGAGCCAATTGCTTTAGCCAGTATAATGGCAGGAGCTGACGGTGTCATCTTCGAGTCGCATGAAATCCCTGAGGAAGCCTATTCAGATGGACAACAGACTTTGAATTACGCTGAGTCAAACCGATTGATAGACAGAATGAGAAAGACATTTGAGTTAAGAAAGAGTTTTTAATTCTAGAGCAGTCGACATAAAAAAAGCATCTCCAGACTCTGGAGATGCTTTTTTATGATTTCGAATAAGCGGTTATTCAATAACAGTTCTTTTCATTTGAATCTTCACGGCTTGTGGGGCAGTTTGGTTGCCACCAAAGTAAGGCCATAACCAATAATTCTCACCCGTCTCGCAATTAGAGCTTCTTTGCATGGTCACAGACTGTAAGCCAGTTCCAGAATATTGATAGGTATCACCAACTATGCGGATAGATAGATCGACTTCTGCGTTCAAAGCAACTGCTCCTATTAATTCGAAAGATGTTAGGAGCGTCATTTAAAACAATTTTAATCCTTCTATCTGCAGACTTCCTAAAGCTAATAGCAATTGCGCTATTGGTGGGGATACCAGCTGCATACTATTTCATGGGAGGTTGGCTTAGTGACTATGTCTATCGTGTCAATATTGGAGTAGATGTAGCAGTAATGGCTGCGGGTTTTGCCCTGCTGATTACTATAATAACTATTGCTTATCAAGCGGTAAGAACTGCCATGGTGAATCCGTCTAAAGTACTGAGGAGCGAATAAAGACAAACACATAACCGCTGGTTAAAAAAGCCAGTTAGTCATTTGTATAAATTGAAATGCCTATTACCTTTGACGCAATGATTTTAAACAAAGCATATCACTACCACTATTATCACAACCACGCGTTGCGAATCGGTAGGTATATGTAGTCAGAAAAAAATTAACTGAAAATATAAGACCCGGTTCTAACAGAGCTGGGTTTTTTTATGACTGGGCTTTTGATTTGAACAAATTGAAAAACAAAACATTACACCCCGTAGCAATGAAGCAGAATTACGAAAACTACACCCCAGAAGATCAGAAAGTGTGGAACATTCTTTTTGATAGACAATTTCCGTCCTTACCTAAGGCGGCAACAAAAGAGTTCTTGATTGGCCTAGATAAGGTGAATTTCACCGGCAAGGCTATTCCGAATTTCGAAGAGACGAATAAAGTACTTCGTGAGCTAACAGGATGGGAAATCTATGCTGTACCTGGTATCGTGGAGGACGAACTGTTTTTCGACCTAATGGCAAATAGGAAGTTTCCAGCCACAACTTGGGTAAGAAAAATGAGTGAGCTCGACTATTTAGAAGAGCCAGATATGTTCCATGATTTATTCGCACACATTCCATTACTGGCCAATCAATCTTTTGTCGACTTTCTCCAGGCGATCAGTAAATTTGGTCAAGAATGGGTTGGGGATGAATGGGCTATTCACCTATTATCTCGGATCTATTGGTTTACCATAGAGTTTGGTTTGATAAGAGAAGAAGGGGAGTTGAGAATCTACGGGGCAGGTATTTTGTCATCATCAGGAGAAACAAAGTACTCGCTTTCAGACGAACCTAACCACTTCGAATACGATGTCGATAAGATATTGAATACCCCTTATCGCAAGGATAATATGCAAGAGAACTACTTTATTATAGATTCTTATGAGCAGCTATATGAATCGCTCCCAGAGATCAAGTCGAAGATAGAGGAGCTTTTGAAAGCTAAAGCAGCGACTGCTTAAACAGTTGCACAGGAGGAGAGTTTCTTAAAGCTATGAGTGTAGTCATTATCAATTATAATGCAGGCAACGTTCAGTCTGTGACCCATGCATTGAATCGACTTGGTGTTGAACCTATTCTTTCCGATGATCCGGAAACACTTTTGTCTGCGGATAAAGTCATATTTCCAGGTGTTGGTGAAGCCAGTACAGCCATGCGTTTTCTGAAGGATAGGCAATTGGATGTGGTGATAAAAGATTTGAAACAGCCTGTTTTTGGCGTTTGTCTTGGGTTGCAACTTATGTGCAAGCACTCCGAAGAAAACAATACCGATTGTCTGGGCATCTTTGATGTAAATGTCAAAAAGTTTGAGCCTAAGCTGAAAGTGCCTCAAATGGGCTGGAATACACTTAGTGAGATGAATTCTCCTCTTTTTAAAGACCTTCCAACTGAGCCATATGTATACTATGTGCACAGTTATTATGCTGAGTTGAGTAAACAGACAGTAGCCGTGACAGATTATATTAACCCGTTTTCAGCTGCATTACACAAAGATAATTTCTATGCCCTACAAGCTCACCCTGAAAAGAGTGGTAAGGTAGGTGAGAAGATTCTTTCTAACTTTTTGAAATTGTGAATGTTGAATTATGAATTTTATGTCATTGCGAGGACGAAGGACGCGGCAATCTTCCAATTGCTTTGGAGATTTATCTCGGGCTTCAGCAATAAAAAATAGATTAGAATGAAAATAATACCCGCAATCGATATCATTGAAGGTAAAGCAGTTCGGCTTACACAAGGGGACTATAATCAGAAGACTGAATATAACAATGACCCTGTCGCAGTGGCTAAGGCCTTTGAATCTGTAGGGATAGAAAAACTCCATGTAGTTGATCTCGAAGGAGCTAAAGCAAGCAAACCTGTCAATCTAGCTACTTTAAAAGCCATAACTACTGCCACAAGCCTGAGTGTTGACTTTGGTGGAGGTGTAAAATCGAATGAGTCAATACTGAAAGTTCTGGAAGCAGGAGCAGACCAGGTAACTGCTGGAAGCATTGCAGTAAAAGACAAGGCTTTGGTTCAGACTTGGATTAAAGAATACGGGGCTGAAAAGATTATTCTTGGAGCAGATGTTAAAGATGGAAAAATTGCTATCAACGGTTGGCAAGAGGATTCAGGGATCGATCTTTTCGGATTTTTAGCTGAATATATTGATTTAGGTATATCGTATTGCATCTGTACAGATGTGAGTAAGGATGGATTGCTTCAAGGTCCTTCATTTGAGCTTTATCAAAAGTTGATGGTAGAATTCCCCAACCTAAAACTTATTGCTAGTGGTGGAGTTTCATCTATGGATGACCTTAGGCAGTTAGAGACTATGGGTATATATGGAACAATCGTAGGGAAAGCGTACTATGAGGGAAGAATTAGCCTAGAAGAATTGGCTTCATTTCAATAATTATGTTGACCAAAAGAATTATACCCTGTTTAGACATCAAAGACGGTAGAACTGTTAAAGGTGTAAATTTCGTTGGATTAAGAGATGCTGGAGACCCAGTAGAACTCGCTGCGCGTTATGCCGAAGAAGGTGCTGACGAGCTTGTATTCCTAGACATCACAGCAACTGTCGAGAAGCGAAAGACTTTGGTGGACTTAGTTCGAAGAGTAGCGAAGGAGATCAACATCCCATTTACTGTAGGCGGAGGTATAAGTTCCATAGAGGATGTTTCTGCCTTGTTAAATGCTGGTGCGGATAAAATCTCTATCAACTCCTCAGCGGTCAAAAGGCCTGATCTAATTAACGAACTAGCTCAGGAGTTCGGAAGTCAATGCGTTGTAGTCGCCATAGACACGAGGTTCGTTGATGGTGAACATATTGTGCATGTTAGAGGAGGCAGAACACCCACTGAGCTTCGAACACTAGCATGGGCTAAAGAAGTTGCAGACAGAGGAGCAGGAGAAATCCTTTTGACATCCATGGATCATGACGGAACTAAAGCGGGTTTCGCAGATTTGCTAACTGCCGAAATCTCAGGGATGCTGTCCATTCCAGTAATTGCCTCCGGTGGTGCGGGCAAGATGGAGCATTTTGTAGACTCATTTACAATCGGAAAAGCGGACGCAGCACTGGCGGCAAGCATCTTCCATTTTAAGGAAATTTCAGTTCCTGACTTAAAGAAATATTTAGCATCAAAAGACATCCCTGTAAGGATAACGCAATGAGAAATTTTGAATCAATAGAGCAAGTAACTTTCGATGAAAATACGGGGCTAGTACCCGCCATAATTCAGGATGCTCAATCTAACAAAGTACTTATGCTTGGGTACATGGATAAGGCTGCAATTGAGCAGACTTTGAGGACTGATAAAGTTACCTTTTTCAGCCGTTCTAAACAGCGACTTTGGACGAAAGGAGAGAGCTCTAAAAACTACTTGAATCTAGTGAATATTTCGATTGACTGTGATCGAGATGCACTGCTCATAAAAGTCAATCCAGAGGGACCCACTTGCCACAGGGGTGACGATACATGTTGGGAAGAAAGCAACGAAACGGGAGCTTCATTTCTTGACTATTTAGGTGAGGTGATTAAAGAAAGAAAGTCACAACCTCCAGAAGATTCTTATACGGCTCGCATGTTTCAAAAGGGTATAAACAAGCTAGCGCAAAAGGTGGGAGAGGAAGCGGTCGAGCTAGTGATCGAGGCCAAAGATGACAACGCTGAGCTCTTTAAAAACGAGGCAGCCGATCTGATTTTCCACTACATGATGCTCTTAGAGGCTAAAGGATTTGATCTCAAGGATATTGTTAAAGTGCTTAAAGAAAGACATAAATAATTATTATATAAACAGCTCATATAAAGAGGTATAACGATAATATTTAGATTAGTCTAAAAATTGATATTTCACTTTTAGAGTTCCTTTAGTAGCGATTCAATCCCTTTTGACTTACTTGTTGTCCACTCTCAACTCTAGATTATGAAACGACTGACCTTTGTTTGCTTTTTGTGCCTTTTCACACAAGTGATTTTTGCTCAGGAAGAAGATAATTCTACTTCGTCCATCGCAACGGATCGACCAACCCAGACCACCTCACCGTACATTATAACTCCGAAATTATTTCAAATCGAGACAGGGTTTTATCAACAGCAAACTAATCTATCGGGGGCTAATTTTGCCAATAGTGTTGACGCTAAATTTCAGAATATAGTCTACAACAGTTTGCTTTTAAGGTATGGGATTTCCGATAAGTTGGAGCTTCGTTTGAATCAAGAAATTGGAAGGACAAGAGAGCTAATTGATGGTATAATTACAGATCAATCTGATGCTGGTTTTGGACCTACTACCATTGGGGTGAAATACCAGTTTATTGAGGAGGAGGGCTTGCGTCCTGCGGTGGCTTTGAACGGTCATGTGGGTGGGCAATTTTTGTCAAACGGAGGAGGAACAACAGGTGACTTAAGAGTGAATTTCCAGAACAATATTTCAGATAAATTTAACGTCAGTTATAACGTAGGAATTATTCTTGTGGAGGGTGCGAATAATGTGGGGCTTTGGACATTAAACTTAGGGTTTTCGGTGTCACCAAAACTCACGGTATTCCTTGAAGGATATGGATTCAGCGATAGCTTTAGTTCACAGCAAAGCATGGACTTTGGTTTACTATATTTGGTGAGCCCAAATTTTCAAATTGACTTCTTCGGTGGTTTTGGTATGTCAGAATTTGCCCCAGATTCTTTGTTTGGTTTTGGTGTAAGTACCAACATCGCTAAAAGACGATAACTTAAGATCATGGCAAATCAAGCTTCAAAAGAGATTATGATGGTCAGACCGAGAAATTTCGGTTTTGATCAGACAACAGCAGCCTCTAATTCTTTCCAGAACGAAGAGGGGGCTGACGCGGTAAAGGAAATTCGAATTAAGGCGATTGCTGAATTTGATGCTGCAGTCGCTCAATTAAGAGCTGAGGATATCAAGGTGCATGTCATTGAGGATTCTGAAGCCCCAGTCAAGCCTAATGCAGTCTTCCCTAATAATTGGGTCTCATTTCATGGCAGTAAAACTATTCTTTATCCCATGTTGGCTGAAAATCGTAGATGGGAGCGTAGGCCTGAAGTGCTGGATCAATTGAAATCAGAAGGAGTTTCCATTGGAGATGTTATCGACTTATCTGAGTTTGAAAAGAAAGACAAGTTTCTGGAAAGTACAGGCAGTATGGTCTTGGACTACGAAAACGAGCTAGCCTATGCATGCTTGTCTTCAAGAACAGACATGGAGGTGTTAGAAGCGTTCTGCAATGAAACTGGCTTTGATGCCTTTACCTTTGATTCATTTAATAAGGACGGGTTAGCAGTATATCACACGAATGTTATTATGTGCATCGCTGCTAAGTACACGGTGATCTGTCTTGAGTCGATTCCAGAAGAGCAACAAGCAACTGTCATAGAAGCCCTTGAGAGCACGGGTCACGAGATTATACCGATCACTATGGATCAGATGTATGCCTTTGCTGGTAATATGTTAGAAGTGCTAGACGGTGTAGGGAATTCAACCCTTGTCATGTCGAGTACTGCTTTAAATTGCCTTGTTGAGGACCAGATGGAGGCCATTACCCATTATTCTAAAATTCTTGCAGTGGAGATACCTACAATCGAAAAGTATGGCGGTGGAAGTGTGCGTTGTATGATGTGCAGGGTTGGCTAACAATTAGGTTTGACAGAGTGAGTGTTAGCCATGAGCTGGACTTTACTGTACTCTCTATTTATATTTTAAAAAATACAGTGCTGAGCATCTTGCGTTTTATTTGCTATTGAATTTAGGTTTATGTCATTCTATGGTCAAATAGATGCCGAAACAATCCCCAAGCTTCAGGACAGGATGATATGATACGTGATTATTGCTTCCCCTTCCAGCCCCAAGGAGCGTCAGGTGTTTCAATGGGTTTTGTGAGGTCCATTACTACTTTAAAAACGGAGTTATTATTGATTCGGGTAAGGTTATAGGTGAAAATGGTTTCATCTAAGGTAACCGACCATATATTGCTAGCAGCTCTAGGCAATAGGGTAGCCGTAAACTGATCCGCAGGAAAGACTTGCATAGTAGCAGATCCGCTATTGGAAGCGGAACCACCATATTGAGTCACTTCATCTTCGCTTCCGTCCTCATGGCGATGGTCATGTTTTAACGTGATCAATCCTTCTTTCAACGTGAATATCCAGGTGCGAGATTTATCATCACCTACAAAAAAAGGCACCTTGATTTCTGTGGCGGAGCAGGAACGCAGATGCATGACGAGTCGCTTACCGCCAAAGGCAGGGTCGTCTTTCGGTAATGCTAACATGCCCTCGTAAGCTTTTCCGCAATGCTTTTGTAAGTTATCCCAAAACTGATCAACATTATTTTGTGCTTGTACTGAAAGGGCAGAGACAAGTAGTAGGGTTAAGACAAGAGCAATTCTATTCATTTTTCGCTTAGTTTTAGTTTAAATGTAGCATAAAAAAACCGACCCTTTCGGAGTCGGTTTCTCTAAAATCTATCCTATAGTGTCTGAAAACCTAGTATTTGGCAGGTGTTCCAGCTGGCGGAATTGAGTTCTTGATAAATACTCTAATGTCCTCATTGGCATTCTTAAGGTCTTCGGCACGCAAGTACATCATATGACCACTGCGATAACCCTTAAAGCTCATTCTGTCCTTTAGTTTTCCGCTAGGGTCCGTATGCCACATGTTATACTTCGCATTGAAGTAAGTAGTTGCGCCATCGTAGTAACCACTTTGAGTCATCACATGTAAGTATGGGTTCATAGCCATAGCAGCACGTAAGTTTTCACCTGTATTATCACCACTTCTGTCCCAAGGATTTACTGGGCCGAACATGTTGTATTTAATGTCCGTCTTGTAGTTTAGATAAGTTTGGAAGTAGCCATTGATAGCAGGAGTGAAGGAGTGTAGCCATGAAGTCAACTCCGAGTTGAAGTCAGGGCTCATGCCAGCATCCATTCTATCTATTCCCTTATAGCGTGAGTCTAAACGACCTATAGTATGGCCTTCTTCTCTCAATAGTTCTTTCCAGAAGAAGCCGGTGGGAACGTCTAGGTTATGTTGACGAATTACTTTTTCATTTAGTCCAGAGTAACGAGAGAACATTTTGATAGCCTCGTTTTTCTCAGCATCAGTAGCCCAAGCGCCCTTAGCCAATACTGGCAGGAGCTTGTTCATCGTGTAGTTTTCAGCTTCTTCCAGGACCACAAGTAAGTCTTTGCTTTGCAAATCAGCTGGTAATGCTTTGTGGTACCAAGCGGCAGCGGCATAATAAGGAAGTCTGTTGGCCTGACCTACTGGTCCATCTCTAGAGATGCCAAGATCTGTTGGAGAAACTAAAATCACACCATTTAAGTACATCCAGTGCGTATTTTGTAGTCTATAGGCTAGTCCAGACACCCTTGTCGTTCCGTAACTTTCACCAATCAAGAATTTCGGAGAATTCCATCTGTTTTGTCGGGTAACGAAGGTGTTGATCCATTCTGACAAATACGCAATGTCTTGGTTTACACCAAAAAACTGAGAACGATCTGCCTCTGGATCTACAATACGAGAATAACCCGTGTTCACTGGATTTACGAAGATGATATCTGCCACATCAAGAATAGAATGTGGGTTGTCCTTTACACCGTAAGGTTGAATAGGAAAACCTTCGTCATCAATTTTTAGAATTTTAGGTCCCGTATACGCTAAGTGCATCCATACAGAAGCAGACCCAGGTCCACCATTGAATGAAATGACTAGAGGACGCGTATCCGTATCTTTGATGTCGGTTCTTTCATAGTAAGTATAGAACAATGTGGCGATCGGGTGCCCATCTTCAGCCCAAACCGGCTGTGTACCGACCGTGGCAGAGAACGGAACCTTCTTGCCTTTGATCGTCACTTCGTGATTGGTCACCACGGTTGATTCTACATCAATTTTTCTGCTCTGTCCAAATGTTGCTAAGGTGCAAATGGAGAGCGTTAGGGTAATTAATATGCCTTTCATCTTCATAATAACTATCGTTAGTAATGATTAATTCTTATTTGTTGGTAAAACGATTGGCCTTCTTTAAGCCTTTGTTAACCTTTGGAATAGCCGTTTTCAAAACACTTGCTGTCTCTAGGCCTAGTTTCCCGATCATTGATTCAAAATAATTAAACTGTGCTTGCTGATCACCACTCCATGGACCTATCCAGCCACTGGTGCCAAAGTAAAGTGACCTTACTCTACTGAGTAGTTCATTATACTTTCTGTTGACCTCTTTGATTGGTGCTGCTGCCTCTTCATTGTACTTAATTTTATCCTTATCCAATTTATTCAAGTGCCATTGCATTTTTTGTGCACCCAACATACCATCAATAACCTGCTCATAGAGTCCACCAATTGTGAAGAGTGAAGCCGTCCAGACGCTACGTACGTTGAAGTCAACTTCTAGTCTTTTGTCATCCTTTACTTTGAATTGTTGCTCCTGTGCCTGGCCATTGACTTCTAGTCTGGCTACGTAAGTGCCAGGTACTACTTGCGGACCATTGAGGCCAAAACCTCTACGGCCACCACCTCTTCTTCCTGCATTTGGGTCAGCATTTCCAGATTTGAAACTATCGTGTGAGAAATCCCAATATACTCGTTGAATACCTGCTTTATTCCCTGTATTTACTTTTTGGATGAGATTTCCATCTGTGTCCATAATTGACAAGCTGATGTTGTCTTTAGCTACGGAATCCTTCAAGTAAATATCCATCATTGCACCTCTGCGTGGATTTTCTCCTCTATAGTACATGTCTCCAGTGTGTGCACCACCTACGTTATAGTTGATGATCTCTGCATCAGGAATGCTGAACAAAGCAGCTTGCTGGTTCATAACCCCACCCAATTCTTGAATCGCGCTTATGTTGTCCAAAATCCAAACACCACGTCCGTGTGTTCCAAGAATCAAATCGTTATCTCTCGGGTGAATCACCAAGTCATTGAAAGGAAGGGTAGGCATATTATTTTTCAACTCTACCCAATTTCGGCCTCCGTTTACAGAAACAAAAAGACCAATTTCAGTACCTAGATAGAGTACTTCTGAATTTTTAGGGTCTTCTCTCAAGGTTCTGGCGACTCTGTCTTTCGGTAAGTCACCTACAACAGAAGTCCAGCTTTGTCCAAAATCTGTTGTTTTGTATACATAATTGGTGAAATCATTATTTCTGTAGTTGTTAATAGCTACATAAGCAGTCCCTGCATGATGCCACGAAGTTTCGATAGTGTTTACCCAAGTTTCTTTTGGTAAGCCTGGGAGTCTATCTGTGACGTTCGTCCATGTTTTCCCATCATTAGAGGAAATTTGCATCAGGCCATCATCAGTACCCACATAGAGCATACCTTGTTTTTGTTTTGACTCTGCTACCGCTGTTAAAGTTGGATAGTAAGGAATACCATCATCTAGAGAGAGCGTACTGCTATCTGCGCGTTGGCCCATAATGGTCAGCTGTCTTCTGTTTACTCTGGTGGTTAAATCTCCCAAAGTTTTCCAAGAGGCACCACCATCGGTACTTTTCCAAAGTTGTTCAGTACCAGAATAAATAGTGTTTTCATCATGATAAGAGAGGAAGAATGGTCCATCCCAGTTACCCGGTGCCATAGCATTTCCTAATTCTGGTTCTTCTGTACCAGGACCCCACGAGGTCCAGTTTCTTCTTGCACCAATTCTACCTTGAGGATCACCGGGGCGGATAGACTGTCTTTGACCCGTTTTCATATTCAACCTAGAAAGGCCCAAGTACTGGGACTCTGTATAAACGATATCAGGATTTGTGTGGTGCGGAAGGTTCAGGAAACCATCACCACCGCCAAGTTTTTTCCAGTCTTCATTAAGAATTCCAGCACTTCTATACGTTTGACTAGGTCCAACCCAGCTTCCATTGTCTTGCAGACCGCCATAGACATTATATGGCTCGGCCATGTCTACTGCTACTCTGTAAAACTGACTCAGTGGAAGGTTTGAGACAAATAACCAGTTTAAACCTCTGTCATAAGAGATACCGATTCCGCCATCATCACCTTTCATTACATGACGAGAGTCTTTCGGATTTACCCAAAAGATTCTATCATCTCCATGCAGCGATTGTCTTGCAGGACGGAAAGTTCTACCACTATCACTTGAGAAGCTGTATTGATTCATCATATAGATACGAGAGGCATCACTTGGATCAACCAATGGCTGACTCGCGTACATCGGGCGAGGGTTCCAATCACTCATGAACTCCCAAGTTTCTCCTTTGTCTTTAGAACGATAAAGCCCAGCCCTTCTTTCGTTATAAGCAGTAGAGGCATTGTATTGAAAACCTTGTTCTACCGAAGCATAAACAATGTTTGGGTCTTTTTGGAAGATGGAAATACCAATTCTTCCATAATCTCCTTCTGGAAGACCATTTCTTAGTTCTTTCCAAGTTTTTCCTCCGTCAGTTGACTTATGAAGTCCACTACCCGGTCCACCACCATGAAAACCAAAAGGCTTTCTTCTGCGCTGATAGGTAGCTGCGTAAACGATTTCCGGATTACTTGGATCGATGGTCACATCGACCACACCAGTATCATCATTTACAAATATCTGTCGTTCCCAAGTTTTCCCTCCATTGGTCGTCTTATATAAACCTCTTTCATTATTTGGTCCCCACAGGTGACCCATTGCAGCCACATAGACGGTATTTGAATCTGTCGGGTGCAAAGCCACTCTTCCGATATGGTGTGAGTCTTTTAGACCCATATTCTTCCAGGTTTCTCCACTGTCTGAAGATTTATAGATACCATCTCCCCAAGAAGAACTTTGTCGGTTGGCGCGAGAACCAGAACCTGCCCAAACAATATTGGTATGCTCTTGATTTACGGCAATAGCGCCAATAGAATGTGTGCTTTCATTTTCGAAAACAGGTTTCATAGTGACTCCATTGTTGGTTGTCTTCCAGATGCCACCTGTAGCTGTAGCCACATAAAAAGTATATGGGTCTTTATTTACCACGGCTAGGTCTACCACACGACCACTCATGGCCGCAGGGCCAATATTTCGGAGCTGAAGTCCGTTAAGTGTTTCAGATGATAAATTTTGAGCAAGAGCTACTGGCGAACATATGGCCAGCGCAAAGAGAAATGATAAGGTCTTTCTAAGCATTTTGATTGTGTTGAATTATGACCTCAATTTAATGATCGGATGATAAGGCTCTATCTCTTTTTTTAAGAGTGGTAGCCGGAAGCCAGATGTTGCGTGCTTGAAGGAAGAAGTAGAACCCTCTATTTGGGTTGCCGTTTTTTTGCTAGAAGCTAGAAGCTAGAAGCTAGAAGCTAGAAGCCCTCGGTTCACGTCATTCTGAGGAAGGTACGACCGATAGAATCTCCTTATCATGAAAAGTAGGCTAGAAGCTCAATAAGCTTTCTGAATCTTCTTAAGCATTACACCAAAACTCTCTCGGATGGTAGTAATGGGTGCAGTATAATGATTCGCGATCATCACGAAGATTAAGGTTTTACCGCTATCTGTTTTGATATAACCCGCTAAACTATGGTTGTTACTCAGTGTGCCTGTCTTGGCGTAGACATTTGGTGTGTACCAGTCTTCTATTGTGCCAGATGTTTGTCCTTGAGGGAAAAGCTTCTCAGCTACACTGAAATCTATGGACTTCAGTACATCAAGTATTTCATTTGGCCTGAACATATTATAACGGGATAGTCCGGAACCATCTCGCCAGACTAATTCAGTCTTTATGTTCGTGGAAGCTTGAGCAAGCTTAATGGCTTTTTCTGTACTCAATGTGTCACTAGAATTACCACTTATCATCATCAGTATTTGTTCAGCAAAGAGGTTATCACTTGGCTGAAGCATCCATTTGTAGAGACTATCAGCTGCAACACCTGCCAGTGTTTCGAAGGTTTTGGGTCTATGATAATCTTCAATTTGTTTGATTTGCTTACCTGATGCTTGCCCTATCAAGTCAATAAATAGTGGGTCTGAATATCTAAAAGGTCGAATAAGGGTATCAATTGTAACACTATCGCCTTCGTCTAATTCCTTGTACTTAATCTCAAATTCGTTCCAGAATTCATCTCGGTTAACCCTAGTTCTAGTATCTGTAGAATCTCTTTCGGTAAAGCGAAGCCCAGGATGAGTAGGAGAAGTTGAGAATTCCTTTTTCTGATTGTCAACGATTACGTGAACACTGTTTCCATAAATCGGAAATACGGACTTTTCTGCACCGTAGTAACCCGCATAATCATCCCATCCCCATCCAGGACCAAAGCGTTCATCTTCCATTGGCCGAGACCAATAATAGAGTTGCTTATCGCTGGCCGCTAGAAATTTTACAACAGTAGAATCTCGATGGTCGGGGTGAAGTGTTAGAGGGTACCCCGTGCTCCAAAAGATGAGAGAATCACCTTTTATTACATATTCCATTGCGGAGACCGTACGAGGTAAGTAATTGAGTCCTGCTTGATATGTAAACAGCTTGGTAGTAGAGGCAGGAGTCATATACTGATCAGCATACTGTTCCGCAACTAGCCTGTTCTTCCCGGTGTCGTAAAGCTTGAAACCAATAAAGGCATTTTGAAATCCAGGCAGCTCTTTTAGATCCTTCAGGATTTTCCTTTTAGGATATCGTTGCGCAAGGCTCAGTTGGATGCCTAAAGAGAAGAAAATAAGTAATAGAGCTATGCCTCTTTTCATGGATTTATGGATGCAGATAAGGTTAAAAATGGGATTCCTAAAGCAATCCCTGGGCTATCATTGAGTCAGCTACTTTAATAAATCCTGCTATGTTCGCACCACTCATATAGTCATTATTAGAGTTGTATGTTTGGGCGGCATGAAGACAACTGTCATGAATGTTCTTCATGATGGTCTGAAGTCTTCGATCCACTTCATCACTTGTCCAGTGTGAGCCGGAGTAGTTCTGAACCATCTCGAGTCCTGATGTTGCGACACCGCCTGCGTTTGACGCTTTGCCTGGCGCGTACATCACACCATTGTCTCTCAAGATACTAACAGCTTCAGGTGTGCAAGGCATATTTGCACCTTCCGCTACAAGGGTTATCTTATTTCTAACTAGGTTGTTAGCATCATTATCATTCAATTCATTTTGTGTAGCGCATGGGAAAGCACAATCTGCTTTATGTGCCCAAAGCGGATTATAATATGCTGATCGGTCAGTAGGGAAGAACGTTGCTGTAGAACACTTATCGGCATACTCTGATATTCTTCCTCTGCGCTCGTTCTTGAGGTCTTTGATGAATTCCAGCTTCTCTGAATCAATACCAGCTTCGTCAAGAATATAGCCTGATGAGTCAGAGACGGTTATTACTTTTCCTCCAAGTTCAAGTATCTTCTCTATCGCATACTGAGCTACATTTCCAGCGCCAGAAATCAAACAAGTCTTTCCTTCGAGAGAGTCTCCAAGGTTTTGCAGCATGTACTGTGAGAAGTAGATAAGTCCGTAGCCTGTAGCTTCTGGCCGAATCAAACTACCGCCCCATTTTACTCCTTTCCCTGTTAAAACACCTGAGAATTGGTTCTCGATTTTGCGGTACATGCCATACATATACCCAATTTCTCTGCTACCCACACCTATGTCGCCAGCTGGGATATCAATTCTATGCCCGATATGTTTAGAAAGCTCCATCATAAAGTTTTGGCAAAAACGCATTACTTCACCATCTGATTTTCCTTTAGGATCGAAGTTTGATCCGCCTTTACCACCGCCAAGCGGAAGACTTGTAAGCGCGTTTTTAAAGACTTGTTCAAAGCCTAAAAACTTAAGGATACTCTGATTCACAGAAGGATGGAACCGAAGGCCTCCTTTATAAGGACCTATAGCACTGTTCATTTGCACTCGATAGCCTCGATTTACTTGAGGTACGCCATTGTCATCTACCCAAGTTACCCTAAAGCTGATAATTCTCTCAGGCTCAACCATACGTTCGAAGACCTGATTTACGCGATACTCCTCATGCCTTTCCAGTACAGGTAATACACTTTCATACACTTCGTAAACAGCTTGGTGAAACTCAGGTTCACCCGGGTTGTTCTTTTTCAAACGGTTCATAAAAGAATCCTCCAAGACTCTTTGAACCTGTCCATTTTCTATTTCCATTGATAGTTATTATTGTGGGTTTGAATAGATATTTACCAGTTTCAAACGATTGCTTAATGTAGATATTTTATATAAAAAAACCCGAAGTATTTCCTCAGGATTTAGATTACTAGCTCGAAGGTTTAATAATGGCACTATTCGTAATAAACAGACATTTCGTCTAGTCCTTTTCGTCTGTTATTAGGCACGTAAACCTCATCTGCCTCGTAGCCCACAGGGAGTAAAAGAAACGCTCTTTCATTGTCAGGTCTATCCAAGATTTTCTGTAAGAAGTTCATAGGACTAGGCGTATGTGTTAGGGTAACCAAGCCTGCGTCATGAATTGCGGTAATCAGCATGCCAGCGGCCAAACCTACAGATTCATTCACATAGTAATTTTGATTTTTTTTCCCTTCTGAATCGTATTCGAAAGGCCTTTTGAATACAATGACCAAATATGGAGCGATTTCAAGGAAAGGTTTCTTCCAATCCGTTGCCATAGGTTTAAGGTCATCAATCCACTCCTCGCTCATTCGCTTAGTGTAGCTTTCATATTCTTCTTTTTCTGCCGCTTCTCTAATCTTAGATTTGATTTCGGGATTGCTAACCACGCAGAAGGTCCAAGGCTGCTTATGTGCACCAGAAGGTGCGGTGGAAGCTGAACGTAGGATGTTGTCAATTACTTCTTTCGGTACAGGTTTATCTGAAAACTCTCTTACAGACCTGCGCGTTTCCATCCAATCATAGAATTGCTTGCTACGCTCAATCATTTCTTCCTGAGTATACTGAATATGTTTGTATTTAACGTGTTCGAAGCCTTTAATGACCTTAATGTCCTGCTTTTCTTCCATGCTTATTTCCTGATTTACTAAGTTAGAGATTCTAGCCTAATAACTTAGGGGCTAGGAGACAGAAGTTTGAATAGAGTTGTAGATGTTTAATTTTATCTAGAAGATGAGGCAGTGATGACTGATGGACTTTTAATAAAGAATTAGTAGTAGATAGTTTGACTTGTGTCACAAAAAAATGATTTCTTACCCATTTACCCATATAAAAAAAGAACCCCAGCCGCGTAACGGCCGGGGCACGATTTGGATGTATTAAATCCCACAAGTGGGATGTCTTTAAGACGATGTCAATCTCAGGATGTTTCCGCGGAGCGGGAAATAATTCTGGATTTCGACTTATATGATTCTTTTTCTCACTTTATCAATTCCTGCTAGTAAGTATATCACCAAAGCCAGTCCAAGACTCCTGTAGACATACTCCATATTAGCCCAAACCTGAAACTCTGGATCATTTAAATTACCTAAGCCTAAAATTTGATAGCCGTATGGGTGATAAATGGCATGTTTCCAGCCTTGAGATACTATCATGAATGAAATGAATCCGCCAATGCCAATTCCTAGAGGAAGTATAAGGTTTCTCCATCTTTGACTCATCCAGAATTGTATTGAGGCATAACCCATGGTACATAAAAAGACCTTGAAGGGTAGTGAAAAGAATAGGCTCTTGTCAAATGCCTGGTCAAAACCTAGTTCTGGTTGTAACATACCTACAATTTCACCCGCAAGAACTGAGAAAATACCGAATAGCATCAAGCTCATAAAAATCATGAGTACAAAGATTTTAACTTTCGATGCATACACAGTAACTCTTGATAAGGGCTGTGTATAAATCAGTTTCCAAGTATTCGAATTGTGTTCAATACTATTGACAAACAAAGCCACAATCATGACAAAGAATGGGAACAAGAAATTTCCTGGGTCTATGCTAAACCCTAAAAGTTTTTGCCAGGGATTACCACCCTCGGCCATTACTTCAGTTCCTCTACTCATGAAAATGATGAAATTGATCACGGGAATAAAAGCAGGGCCTATTATTAGAAACCATAGAATAAAGGTTCTCTTGTACTTATAGAGTTCGGCAGAAATGCCTCTTTTTAATGCGATGGCTGCGTTCATTGGTCTAATTTTTTGGTGATGTTCAAGAAGATAGATTCTAGATTCTGTTCAGAAGTTTTCAATTGGTAGACTTCAATACCTTCGTTGACAAGGGCTTTGTTAATCTTAGGAACTTCTTTTTTGGACTCAATAGGTAAGTGGATTGATTTACCATTTTCTTCAGAAAGCGTATAGTTCATATTCTTTATGATGGCTGCACCTTCGGCTACCTTATCGAGCTCAATAACTAATTCGATAATCTCGTTTTCTGGTTTTAGCCCTTCGAGTTTACCTTGATAAAGAATTTTCCCTTCGTCAATGATGGCTACATCGGTAGCAAGCTTTTCTATTTCAGAAAGAATGTGACTAGAAAGAAAAATGGTCTTTCCATGCTCTCTGTTTAGCTCTATAATCAACTCTCTCATTTCAATTATCCCACTCGGATCAAGACCGTTTGTTGGTTCATCGAGAATGAGTAATTCTGGATCAGTGAGAAGGGCAGAAGCTAGCCCAAGTCTTTGGCACATACCAAGTGAATAGTTTTTGGCCTTCTTGTCAGCATTGTCCACAAGGCGTACGATTTTTAATACTTCGTCAATTCTACTCTTAGGAACATCTACCATTTTTCGAATTACCTCGAGGTTTTGTCGCCCACTGAGATGTTTGTAGATGGATGGGTTCTCTATAAGGGCACCGACTCTCCCGAGGATTTCGACTTTATTTTGTAGAAGCTCCTTTCCAAATAATTTTACTTGGCCAGGCTTAGAGTGAAATAAGTCTAGTAATATCCTGATGGTGGTAGTCTTTCCAGCACCATTGGGGCCAAGAAAACCGAAAATACTCCCCTGTGGTACATCGAGGTTGATTTGATCCAAGGCTTTGAAGTCTTTGAAATAGAAATCGAGGCCATGGGTCTGAATGATTGATTCTGACATATTTTGGATGTTTGATGGGATGACGTACCGAATGGGTGATTTGATAACGTTCTTTTTTTATTTGATAATCTTGGCCATTGATTGACGGGGCAGGGGTGAGGGTTTATCGAATCGATGCGGTAACCAGTTCTGATCGGGGTATACTTTTACCTGCACCGCCATAAAAAGCGATCTATTGGTAAAGTTTTATCTTTCAAATCCGAAAATATTAGGTGATTAGCCCAACCTTTTTACACTATCAAATGTTATTCACACATGGAACAAGCGAAAGCAGCAAAGAAGCCTAGTACAAAGGCCAATCCAGCTCAGAAAATCAAAGAAGGATATATTAATTATGTCCTAGAACATGGCGCGAAACCCGTGTCTATTTTCAAATTTGTAAAAGACCTTAAAGTTAAAGAAGACCTCTTCTATGACCATTACAACTCTTTCGAGAACATCGAAAAAGAGATTTGGTCTGACATCTTTCAAGGTACGATCACCGCTATAACCTCAGAGGAAGTTTACAATGAGTATACTTCTAGAGAAAAGCTATTGGCCTTTTTCTATACTTGGGTGGAGCAATTAAAGGCTAATAGAAGCTTTATTCTTCAATCTGTCCCGAAGAAAATGAAGCCAGAAATCACTCCATATTACTTGGAGCACGTTAGAAATGGATTCAAGGAATGGATTGCTGATCTGTTGTTAGAAGCAAAAGAAACTGACGAGGTAACGACTAGACCAATCATTAGCGATCGTTACGATGATGCTATCTGGTTACAGTTCCTTTTCATCCTCGGTTTTTGGATGAAAGATGATACTAAGTCTTTTGAAAAGACAGATGTCGCGATTGAAAAGTCTGTTAACCTTGCGTTTGATTTAATGGGCCATGGTCCTTTAGACGCTATGGTAGACTTCGGCAAGTTTTTATTCCAGAACAGGTAACAATCACAATTAGGAGAAGATAAGGAGATGAAGGAGCAGTCGAAAATACCAACCTCAAAAGTTCAGCGTGCAGCAAAATTTGTAAGTACTGGTGCCCGGGTTGGAGGGAATTACATGAAGCATTACGCTAAAAAGGTGATGAACCCTTCATTATCCAAAGATGAGTTGCATGCAGACAATGCGCGTGACATCTACAATTCACTAAGTGAGTTGAAAGGGAGTGCATTGAAAGTTGCACAGATGATGAGTATAGATAAAAATATGCTCCCAACTGCCTATCAGGATAAATTTTCCATGGCACAGTACAGTGCCCCGCCATTGTCGTATCCTTTAGTAGTAAAAACCTTCCAGCAGTACTTTAAGCAATCCCCAACTGCCATTTTTGGCACATTCTCTAAGAACGCTAAGAATGCAGCCTCCATAGGCCAAGTACATGAAGCTACGTTGGGCGATAAGAAACTTGCTGTCAAAATTCAATATCCTGGAGTCGCAGATAGTGTAAAGTCAGACTTGAAACTGGTCAGACCATTTGCGGTTAGGCTCATGAGCTTGAATGAGAAGGACCTAGACCATTATATGGAAGAGGTTGAAAATAAGCTGATAGAGGAGACGGATTACCTGCTAGAAGTGGAACGGTCAATTGAAATTTCTGAAGCATGTAGTCATATAGAAAATTTAAGATTCCCTAAGTACTACCCTGAATTTTCGGCTGGTCGTGTCATCACGATGGACTGGTTAGATGGGAAGGTTTTGAAAGAGTTTATTCAGACTAATCCTGATCAAGAAACTAGAAATAAGGTAGGGCAAGCCTTGTGGGACTTCTATGACTATCAGATCCATACACTAAAGCAAGTCCATGCCGATCCGCATCCAGGTAACTTCATCATTAATGCCGATGGTGTGCTTGGTGTGATTGATTTTGGTTGTGTTAAAGTTATTCCTGATGAGTTTTATGAGCCTTACTTCAGTTTGATTCGAAAAGACATGCTCACTGCTGGACCTGAATTAAATGAAAGGTTCAAACAGCTTCAGTTCATTTACGACTCTGATACGGTAGAAGATAAAGTTTACTTCTCAACTGTAATCACAGATATGATGGGGCTTTTAGGCCAGCCGTTCCATCAAGATGAATTTGACTTTGGGGATGATTCCTACTTTCAAAGAATATTTGAAATGGGTGAGGTAATTTCCAAGTCTAAGAAATTTAGAGAGTCTGAAAAGGCAAGAGGGGTCAGAGATGGCTTATATATTAACAGAACTTATTTTGGTCTGTACAATATATTGAATGAGCTTAAAGCTAAAGTAAGGACTACCAAACCAGAGTGGGCGACAAAAGTTGCCGTTTAGTCTTGAAATGACGGGTGAGTGGGAAGTGCTAATTGAGCTATGCTCACTGACGTAATCGTCATCTTTGAAATGTGGAAGTTTTTTTCGAAATCTTCACTAAAGTCAGCCGGACTTCTAAGTATTGTAATCAAGCGACCTGCCTCATCAAAGATTTCAAAATGAATCATTCCCTGTTTTGTGATTTCCTTCATATCACTTAGGATCTCTGTGCGGTCTTTCTGAATATTTCTTGTGACAAAGCCAAAAACGGATTCTGAGATATTGCGAGGAGCAATTTCCTCATTCAGAGCGCATGTTATGAACAGTGTAAATATGAAAAGGTATGTGACGACTTTTTTCATTCTCGCTTATAGTACGCTCATGCACAAGCTGACCCTACCAGCTGATCTTGATTTTTATTAGAAATGAAGCTTCATTCCTTCGTGAGAAGCTTTGAAGCCAAGATTTTCATAGAACCTAACGGCATTTGGTCTCTGCTTGTCGGTGGTCAATTGAAGTACATGCGCCTTACGTTCCTTAGCACGTTCAATGGCCCATTGGAAGAACCTTTCTCCAAATCCCTGACCACGGTATTCTCTTCCGATTCTAACAGCTTCTATTTGCGCACGAACACCACCTTGATAAGTGAGGTACTGAATAAAACTCAATTGCAAGGTTCCGATAATCTCATTGTTCGCTTCAACAACGATTAATTCCTGATTGCTATCCTTATCAATTGCTTCAAAAGCTTCAATATAAGACTGAGGTATTGGAACTTGAAAGTTTTCTCTTTGACTTCCTAATTCGTCATCTGCTAACAATTCCACTATATGTTGAACGTCTGCTTTTATAGCTTTTCGGAAGGTTAGCTTCATGTTTATAAGGTTACTGTTTTCATGGATGGCATCAATTCAATTTCCCTTGTCAGAACAGCGTAAATCATCAGAAGGAGTATTACTAAATAGTATTTAGAATTGCCGATCGTTGATTTCGATCCAATAGCCATTAGGGTCTTGAAGGTAGATTTGCCGGACTCCATCAGGGCGAATAGTGATACCTCCTTTTTCACCTTCCCAGCTCTCATATGCAATCTTTCGAAGCTGTAAGTTGTCTGTAAAAGGACGAAGGGTTAGTACTGCAAAGCTATAATGGACAGATTTAGTGAGTTTGATACCAGATAGATCAGCCTGAATCATGTGAATCTGTTGGCCTTTATCATTTTCAACCCAATCTATGAGCGGGTTACCAGTTGGATCTTCGATGTTCTTAAATCCAAGGGCTTCGGTGTAAAACTTTTTACTCTCTTCGAGATCGATTACTGCAATCGCCATATGATCGAATGAAGTTTGACTCCATGCAAAAGAGGAGAAGAGGAGTGTGCAAAGACTAAGGGTTACTTTCTGCATTTCGTTTCTGTTTATACCAATTGACTGCGAGGCTAATCATTGACCAACCGCAAAATAAAGTGAAGATTGTATAGGGCCATTTCCCCATGTAGAAGCCAATAAATTCAAAGGTAGATCCTTCTGACGCAGTCAATGCATCAATAAAGTTCAAGGCATAAAAAAGCCCTCCTATCAACATGAGCATAATCATCCAATTCGGTTTGACCTTCTGCTTAGCCATACTTCTCTGTCATAAGATTGTAAGATTCTTTTACCAATTCTTCCAGTACATCAAGATCAATATCGTCTAATTTCTTGATGTAAAGGCAAGATTTCCCGGTCTTATGTTTGCCGAGTTTGCTCATGAGGGCTTCATACCGGTCAAAGCCTGCTATAATGTATACTGTCACGTTTTGTGCCCGTGGAGAGAACCCCACTTTCATGAAGTCACCTTCTCTACCGCTGTCATACTTGTAATGGTATGTACCAAATCCAACTATAGATGCACCCCACATTTTGGCAGGGCTATCGGTAATTCTTGACATCATAGATTTTAGGACTAGACAATCGGCCTTTTTCTGATCATCCTTAATATTTGCCAAGAAGGTGTCAACGCTCGCTTCTGTCTCCTTTGTTTTGTTTTCAGCTTTTGCCATTAGTCTTTTTCTATTGATTTGTTAATTACCGGTATTCTGAAATTAGGTAACTCTGCATCTTCATGAGCGATTTTCATGATAGCAGCAATCTCTTCTGTGATTTCGGGCATTGATTTGCTGATATCTGTAGTTTCTGCGGGGTCATTTTTCAAGTTGTATAGTTCTATCACTAAGTTGCCTTCAAACATGTTCTTTCTAATCCCTTTGTAATCACCCATTCTCACTGCTTGTTGCCCTTTATACTCTGGGAACTCCCAGTATAGATATTCATGTGCTGGCTGGGCTTCTCCTAACAGTGTGGAGGCGAAGCTCAATCCATCAATTGAAGAAGGTGCACTCAGACCTCCTAGGTCAGCCAGTGTAGGCATGATGTCATAAAAAGCACTGATGTGTTCTGAAGTGCTGCCCGGCTTGATCTTGCCCGGCCATGAAGCGATCATAGGTACGCGAATGCCTCCTTCATAGGTGAATCCTTTCGTGCGGCCGTATGCATTCGGAAAAATGCCAGCACTATTGAAGTAGTCTGCGTCCACACCACCTGCATAGGTTGGGCCATTGTCGCTGGTGAAGATGATAATGGTATTTTCATAAATACCTTCAGCTTTGAGTGTGGCGATGAGTTCACCAACTTGATCGTCTAGGTAGTTAATCATGCCTGCATAAGCTGCTTTCGGGTATTTGTGTGGGAAATACCCCTTGTCACCTAGGTACGGTTCTTCTTCACCAATGATTTTATGATACTTCATGACATATTCCTCGGGTACTTGAAGCGGTACGTGTGGGATTGGGCTCGCATAGTATAGCATAAAGGCTTTGTCTTTGTCACGGTTCTTGATAAAGCTAAGTGCACTCTCTTGCATCTTTTGAGGAGCGTAATCGGCTTGATAGTATGCGGCATAAGATTCTTCTAAACTAGGGTCTGCGGTCTTTGAGAGCTTGGTTCCTGGCGGTACGGTATCGTTAGCCAGCGCTACTTTATGATCATTTTCCCATAGATGAGCTGGGTAGAGGTTGTGCGCTTGACGTTGACAGTTATAACCATAGAAGTAATCGAAACCTTGTTGATTGGGTTCACCTTCGGTAAAGGGAGCTCCAAGACCCCATTTGCCAATGACGGCTGTTTCGTAGCCCCCAGACTTCATCACTTCACTCAATAGCAAAGTGCTATCAGGAATTGGTCTTTGACCCTCTAAACCTGGGTTTTTAGTCGCTTCCTTATAATTCCAGACGTTTCCTCTCTCTTTCCATTCGTCATTACCACGAATAAACGAATGGCCAGTGTGCATGCCTGTCATTAATACATATCGAGAAGGGGCGCAAACGGGTGAGCCTGCATAAAACTGAGTAAACCGCATACCGCCAGCCGCTAAGGCATCGAGATTTGGTGTTTGAATGATTTGCTGTCCGTATGAACCCAGTTCGCCATAGCCCAAATCGTCTGCGACAATCAAGATGATGTTTGGCTGCTCTTTTTTAGGTTGACAACCTAGTAAGAGTAGAAAGGCAAGGGGAAGCACTGTATTAAAAAAGTGCCTTAGCTGAATTGATGGAGTGGCCATAAAAAAATCGTTTCTCCAATTTAGGGAAAACGATCATTAACCTTTACACCCATCGTTCCTTTCGACTCCTGTACTCGTATCATAAGCTTGAAAACACAAGCGAGAGAATGAATATATGTTTATTCATAGTGTTGTATTTAAGTTGTTTATGCGAAAAAGTATGGCCAGAGAATGATTAATCCGATGATTACTGAAGTGATGGCCGCTATCAAAACAGCAGCAGCTGCCATATCTTTGATTTTGCCTGCCAATGGATTTTGATTGGGTTCGACAAGGTCAACAAGTTGTTCAATTGCGGTATTGATCATTTCTGTAATCAGAACCAGAGCAATTGCCAAGGTCAACCACAGCCAGTCCTGTTTTGATACGTTGAAGTAGAAACCTATAACAATGACAAACAAAGCGGCTAATAAATGGATTCTAAAATTGTGTTCGGCCCGTAGCGCAAGCCAGATGCCTTTAAAGGCGTACCTAAAACTATTGAGTCTTTCTTTGAGGCTAAAGGGTTTCATTTGACATAAAATTAGTGAAATGATCTAAACAAAGACTTGTCTTGGTTACTACGGTTTTGACCCCTTATTTTGATTAAAATTTACGTGATGAAGAAAGTAATTTTATTGAGCTTAATATTTTTGATTTGCGCTTGCGATAGCGATCAAAACAAGGCGGGTAGATTCTTCATCAAAGGAAATGAGTCATTAAATAAAGGCGATTATAATGAAGCGGTAAGGCTCTATTCTGAGGCGATTGCAAAGAATGATAAGTACACCGAGGCTTACAATAATCGTGGAGTCGCATATTATCGTGATAGAAAGTTCATAGAAGCGATCAACGACTATTCCACCATCTTACTACAGGTTAATCCTGACTTTACGGATGCAAGAAGGAATAGAGTAAATGCTTACTTGGACTCTAAACGCTATGATAAGGCACTTGTGGACCTAGATGTGTTGGAGCAATTATTCCCTGATTCTGCCTACGTAGATTTTAATAGGGGCTTGGTGTACCACGAGATGAAGGATTTCACCAAGTCAATTGAATCTTTCAATGTGGCTTTAAAAAAGGATAACGGAAACCCTGAAATATTGATCAATGCAGCCAATGGATATTTCATGCTGGATAATTTCGCTCAGGCAGAGCAACTTTTGAATCAAGCTGAAATGATTGATGCTACCGAACCTAATATCTACAATACTCAGGCATTGATAGAAACGAGCAAGGGTAATTACGATAAAGCACTTGCCTTAGTTGAGGAGGCATTAGAGATAGATCCTTCGAATCCATACTTCTTTAATAATCGTGGATTTATTTACTTGATGCTCGGTGATCTTGTTAAGGCCGGCCCAGATATTAGGAGAGCAATTATTGGTGCTTCTGAAAATGCATGGGGCTATCGAAACAGAGGGATTCTATTACATCTGCAAGAAAACTACGAGGGTGCTATCCGCAACTTTGAACGTGCTGAAAAACTCGAGGGTAAGGTGCCTATGATGTTAGACTACTGGGTGGCTTCTCTTAAAGCTCTGGGTAGAGCTGATGAAGCATGTGAAAAAATGAAAGAAGCTCCCAACGAGGTTAAGCCTGAAACAAAGGCTGGATTGCCTTGTAAATGATCATGTAATTTAGCGCATGGCTGAGGGCCCATCCAATCCGCTCAAAATTATTTCTCTTAAAAACCTTCTAATTCTTCTTTAATCGAGTGTTTTTTTACTTGAGTGAAAAAATATTGTAATTGTGTTAACAACCCTTGACATAAAGTCGTCTCTTTTTTGAATATGGATGTATCACGCTTCAAAGCAGAGGTTTTACCCTTGAAGAACAAACTGTACCGCTTTGCCCTCAACATTTTAAGAGATGAAGAGTTGGCAAAGGATGTAGTGCAGGAGTGTTTGATCAAGGTGTGGGAGAAAAGATCTGAGATTGATCAGATCCAGAACCTAGAGGCTTGGTGTATGCAGGTAACCCGTAACAAGGCCTTGGATAAACTTAGATCGAAGCATGTAAAGAAGACAGACTTATTCGAAGTCGAATTCGATACGAGAAAAGAACGTGATACCCCATTTGTTGTGACTGAGCGAGAAGATCTAATGAGTAGAATCAAGGATTTGATCGAGGCACTGCCTAGCAGACAACGTGAAGTAATGCAACTCAGAGATATTGAAGGGTTTAGTTATAAAGAAGTAGCTGAGAATCTTGATATCGATATTAACCTGGTGAAAACGAATTTATTTCGTGCCAGAAGAAAATTGAAAGAAAGCTTAATGAAAGTTGACGCTTATGGACTCTAGAAGAGCAGAATTATTAGAAAAGTACTGGGAGGCTGACACCAACCTTGAGGATGAAAAAGAACTCAAAAAGTTGATCAGTGAAGCCCAAGAGAGTGAAGAATTAGAGGAGGTGAAAGCACTTTTCAACCATTTCGATTCAGAAGCTTCGGTAGCATTAGATGAGTCATTTGACGATTCGATTCTTAAGATGATTTCAGAAGAGAAGGAAACTAAAGTGATCAGCATCTCTGACTACTTTAAGCAGTATGCAAGTATAGCCGCAGCAGTGATTGTAATGGCAGTGAGCGGGTATATGTTCGTTCAGAATCAAAATCAATACAGCGCTGAAGATACTTTTGAAACGCCTGAAGAGGCTTATGCGGAACTGAAAAAACAATTACTTGTAGTGTCGAACTACATGAACAAAGGAAATAGTACAATGAATGAATTGGCTAACCTGGGTAGGGTTGGGACAGAACTTCAAGACTTTGCTAGAATTAGCCAAGCGTCCGAAGGTCTAGAATTACTAAGTGAAATGAATTTAAAAAACAATTAGAGGGAAATAGATAATGAAAAAATTAGTATTAACAATAGTATTGGGCTTGTTCGCTGTATCAGCAAACGCTCAAAGTGATGCGATCACAAAGTATTTTGACAAGTATGTGGATGATCAATCTTTTATGCACCTGAATTTCAGTGGCAAGATGTTCCAAATGATCGCTCGTCTCGAGTTTGAAGATCCTGCAGAGCAAAAAATGGTTGAAGAGTCTTTAGGTAAAATCAAGAGAGTACAAGTTTTAGGCAAAGACAAGGATGTCGATGGCAGAAAAATGTACGCTGAAGCGATGAAAGCTATCAAAGGCAATGATTTTGAAGAATTGATGTCTTTGCGTGAAGGTGATAAGGACATCAGGTTCATGATCAAGGAAAAGAATAACAAAATCAGTGAGCTCTTTATGGTCATGGGGGGCGAGTCAGAATTCGGTCTTTTGAGTATCGTAGGAGACGGTATTGATTTGAATGCTCTTTATAAGCTATCTAAGTCTATCGGAATGGATGGTTTCAATGAACTACAGTTCCTTGAAAAGATGGATGGCAACTAGAATATTGCTATTATGATTACAGAGGGTGCCTCGGCACCCTCTGCTTTATTGGTCAAAGCTCAAAATAATTGGATGTATGAAGAAGCTTTTAATACTCAGTCTACTTTTTAGTATGACACTTACTGGTTTTGCTCAAAGCCGCAGTGTCGAAACTTTCCGTCAGGACAATAGTCCTTCGACAACGCTCTTTTTTTATAAGAGCACACTCAAAATGATTTCTCGGATTGACTTAAGCATGCTTGGAGGTTCCGATGTTAGTGAATTTAAGGATATGCCACCTATTGGTGATATGATCAAAGGCATCGAAAAGGTTAAATTTTTTCTCTTCGAAAATAGTGACGATGAGAATGAAATTCAATCGGGTGATTTCAAGGATTTGAAATCTAAAATAGAGGCCGAAGGTTATGAGTCAATGATGTCTGCTCGCATCGAAGGCAGTAATATGAATGTTATGATGAAGGAGAGACGCGGAAACCCAGAAGGTTTCGTGGTACTCATTACGATGGAAGATGGCTATAGCATTATTGATATCGAAGGGTATCCTGATGTTAGTAATATTCTTAAATTCTCTCAATTCATGAATAGCAATGGATCTAACATGGGATTGAAGGAAGCTTTTAGGTAGCATATTACAGAGCTTCGGCTCATTTTTTACTCAAAAACAACACGATTTGGATACTGTATTATCAATTAAAAATCTTTCTAAGCACTATGGAAGGATCAAGGCTGTAGATAACCTCTCGCTGGAAGTAAAGCGAGGAAGTGTTTATGGAATACTTGGGCCTAATGGTAGTGGAAAGACGACAACGCTCGGTGTAATTCTGAGTGTCATCAATCAGACAAGCGGAGACTTTGAGTGGTTTGGAAAACCAGGTACTCAAAACACAAGAAAGAAGATAGGCGCCATTCTGGAGCATCCAATCTTCTATCCTTATCTCACTGCTGTTCAAAACCTTAAGATCGTTTGCGACATTAAGGAAGTACCTTATTCACGTATTGAAGAGGTGCTTGACCAAGTCGGATTAGTAAGGATCATAAGTTTAGGACCTTCTCACTCGGTATGAAGCAGCGACTTTCGATTGCTTCTGCCTTGCTATGCGATCCTGATGTGATGATTCTAGACGAACCAACTAATGGTCTTGACCCACAAGGAATCGCTGAAATCAGAGACCTTATCATAAACATTGCAAATAGTGGTAAGACCATTATTATAGCGAGTCACTTGCTAGATGAAGTCCAGCGCGTATGTACTCACTTTTGCGTGTTACAGCAAGGTAAGCTCATTCACGATGGCCTTGTTGAAGATGTCGGCAAAGGAGCCACTATTGTTGAAGTGAAAGCTGATGTTGAGCACCTAGAAGAGGTTCTGGAGGCATCTAAGATGACTAGCGGCATTAAACGAGAGCTTGATAAATATACACTCACAATGGTCGAGGGATTCGGTGCTGTAGATGTAAATGAATACTTATTTAAGCAAGGTATTACGGCTAAGCATTTGATCCTAAAAGTGAAGACTTTAGAAAAACAATTCTTAGAAATTTTAGCAGAACAAGGAGGAGGTCAACAATGATGCGTTTACTAAAAATTGAACTGCACAAGGTGCGTAACAATAGATCTTTCAAGGTCCTGTCGATACTTTACATTATTGCCCTATTCCTAATGAGTATGGGAGTGATGCCATTCCTACAATGGTTGAAGAATAAGTTTGCTGACTTTAATGCAGAACAAATTGACCCAACTATACTTCCATTCTATGAATTTCCAGATATCTGGCAAAACTTAACCAGTGTTGCTATTTACTTTAAGATTCTGCTAGCACTTGGGTTGATATATTCAATCACGAATGAGTATACCTATAAAACGATTAGACAGAATGTAATCGATGGCTTGAGCAAGCAGGAGTTTATTTGGTCGAAAATTTTAATGGCCGGATTCCTTAGTGCTGCGTCTGCCATAGCACTTTTAGTTATGGGACTGATCACAGGTCTTATTTACTCTACAGAGATCTCTTTCGCACTTGTTTTCGAAGATATGTACTTCCTGTTGGCCTTCTTCCTTCAGCTGTTTGCCTTTTTGCTGTTTACACAGTTCATCGCAACGCTGATTCGTAAGCCAATAATGACAATGGGGCTTATGTTCCTTTGGGTGGTGTTAATTGAAAATGGTCTTTTCATTTGGGGACAAGTAAAGGGCGAGCAATGGGTGGAGTATTTATTACCAGTTAAGTCCATCAATTCCTTGATTCATGTGCCTTTCCCGAAATATGCTTTAATGGAAATACAAGATTACATCGCGTGGCCAGAACTGGCATTAGTCATCTTTTACGGAGGTCTATTTTATTGGGCTACCACTAGACTTGTCGTTAAGCGAGATTTATAAGAGACTTTATACATGAGGAAAGAAGCCACTCCGACCAGTCGGGGTGGCTTCTTTTTTTGTATTACTCGTGTCAGGCTGATCCAGTGCCTAGTGCTGTTAATAAGATTCGTAACTGACGAGTTGTTATCGATATACTTAAACTCTAGATTTACTGCCATGAGAAACTTGCTTACCACCATCTGTTTAATGGCATTCCTTAATGTTGGCTTTGGCCAAGAATTGCCCTTTAGATCGATTGCTGAAACTGAGCGTACTTACAGCGCTGGTAATATTGCCGCTAGAATGGTGGAAGGATTAGGTTTTAGGTATTATTGGGCAACTGAAGGCCTAAGGACAACAGACTTAGCATTTGAGCCGGTAGAAAAGGGAAGAAGCTCAAAGGAGACATTTAACCATCTTCACACCCTTTCAGGATTCCTTTTGAGTGCGCTAGAAAAAGAAGTTTTTGTTGCTGGAAATTCTGCAGAATTGTCCTTTGATCAAATAAGAAAAGAGACGCTGCAGAACCTAGAAAAGGTGGTCAATATTTTAAAGGCTAGCAAGGATACTGATTTCAAGGATTATAATATCAGGTATGCTAATGGTGGGCAATTGCCATTTTGGAATGTAATCAATGGCCCAATCGCAGATGCGATATACCATACAGGTCAAGTTGTATTGATGCGTAGAATGTCGGGTAACCCGATGGACTCGAAGGTGAATGTATTGGCAGGAGTGAGGAATTAAATTTCTTCAATGAGTACTCAAAAAGCCTAAATACCTAATAACTATTAACCATCGACCAATGACTAATAACTAATAACCAATTATGGTATCCACTTTATGTCCTTGAAGTTTGGTTTTCTCTTCTCTAGGAAGGCATTCCTTCCTTCTTTTGCTTCATCTGTCATATAGGCTAAACGGGTTGCTTCTCCAGCAAATACTTGTTGACCAACCATGCCGTCATCCGTCATGTTGAATGCGAATTTAAGCATCTTGATAGAAGTAGGGGACTTCTGTAGAATCTCTTGCGCCCAGTCGTAGGCAGTGTCTTCTAATTCATCGTGAGGAACAACTGCATTTACCATTCCCATGTCGAATGCTTCTTGTGCAGAGTAGTTCCTTCCAAGGAAGAAGATTTCTCTCGCACGCTTTTGACCCACCATTTTCGCTAGGTAAGCAGAACCATAGCCACCATCAAAGCTGGTAACGTCTGCATCTGTTTGTTTAAAGATTGCATGCTCTTTACTCGCCAGTGTAAGGTCGCAAACGGTATGCAGACTGTGTCCGCCACCTACTGCCCATCCTGGGGCTACACAGATCACCACCTTCGGCATAAAACGGATAAGACGCTGTACTTCAAGTATGTTAAGTCTAGGCATACCATCATCATCTACATAGCCTTGATGACCCCTTGCGTTTTGATCCCCACCTGAACAGAATGCCCAGCCACCATCTTTAGCAGAGGGGCCTTCACCTGATAAGAGTACTACACCAATCGAAGTATCCTCACGGGCATCTAATAAAGCTTCGAAGAGCTCCCCTACAGTTTTAGGCCTAAAAGCATTTCTGACTTCCGGACGGTTGAAGGCAATTCGGGCTACGCCATCACCAGATTTTTTGTAGGTGATGTCTTGATATTCTTTGACGGTTTTCCAGGCTACTTTACTCATGACACGAAAATACGGCTAAAGGAAGAAGTAGCAAAGAGAGTAGGGGGCATAAAAAAAGGCCCCGACAAGTCAGGGCCTTTCTAATTGTGTTATTAAACTTTACTTCTTAATAGGATCTGCGAAGTCTTTGAAGAATCCCATGTCAGTACGCTCATAAGCAGTCTTGAATTTAGGCCACTCATTCTCAAAGAACTCGTTGACAATTGTCATCGTCTCATTCATCATCTTCTCACCATTTTCCATAAGGCTTCTTTCATTTGGCCCTGGAGCTGTTAGGCGAGAACTAGAATACCTTCTTGCTTGACTAATCCACTGATTAGCATTAGGGTAATCCACACGAGGTGCATTCTGTGCACGGTCTCTAGGGAGTCCGATAGTCACTTTCTTCACTTCGTCAAACTTCTCATTCATTGCTTTGATCGCTTCCTTTAAGTCTTTAACAGCATCCTTGTCAGCGTTCTTCATTTGTGCTTCCACTTTAGTGACTACACTTTGAGCATCTCTAACTCTGCCAGTTACTTCTGCCCAAGTTTGAGACATTTTCAAGACTCCATCTTCGAAGCTTTGCTTAGCTCTTAGGTCAGACATATTCACCTCAATACGAGGATCATAGTGCACTTTCACCATTTTTTCGATCTTCTGATCATTGTAGTCAATGTGTACTTTGTAGTCTCCTGGAAGGGCCGAGCCTGCGGATTGCTCACGGTTTCTACCACCGCCTTGTCCGCCACCGAAGTTTCCTCCGCCACGTCCGAATCCACCACCACCAGCAGTTCTTTCAACTGGATAAGGGTTTCTTCTTCTTAAGTCCCAAGACAAAGTGTTCATCTGACCCTTTTTAACAGTACCAGAACCAGTTCTGATTGTATCGCCAGACATACTTAATACTGTCATACTGATTTTAGTAGGAAGCTTTTTAACAGCTGTTTCTTCAGTAGCTTCTTCTTTCTTACCTCTTTTACGTCTACCCTTAGGCTCTTCTTTAACTTCTTTTTTGCTGTCATCACGCACGAAGTATTTGATGCTAGCTGCGCCAAAGTATTTGTTCTCTCCTTCGAAAGGACCTCCACTTGCTGGGAATCTCATTCCAGCAGGTTGTCTATATGTCATTTGATAAGCATCAGCTACATCAAATACTACGATGTCCTCTTTCAAGGCATTCGTTATACCTCTAGCGGCAAAATCTCTCAATGGACGAATATCATCCAAGATGTAGAATGCTCTACCGAAAGTACCAATCGCTAAGTCATGCTCTGTTTCTTGAATCGCTAAATCCATAGTAGAAGCAGATGGGTATCCGTGGTTCCACTTGTTCCAGTTTTGTGCTTTATCGAAACTTACGTACAAACCATTTTCAGTTCCTAAGAAGATTAAGTTAGGCTCTATCGGGTCTTGAAGAATTGATAATGTGTAACCGAACACATCACTGTCATCAACAATTCTCGTCCAAGTCTGGCCGAAATCAGTAGTATGGTAAGCATAAGCCGACCAGTTGTTTCTTCTATAGTCATTAGCAATAACGAAAGCCTCGCCAGCATTGTAACGCGAAGCGACAATTTGCGGAATCCAGCTACCTGCAGGTAAACCAGGAAGGTTGGCAGCAGTATTTGTCCAACTACCACCTCTGTTTTGCGTCACTTGAACGTTGCCATCATCAGTACCTACCCAGATAACATTTTTGTCTACTGGGCTAGGAGCGATAGCGAGCGTAGTTGTATGATTTTCAGCACCTGTTGCATCAATCGTTAAACCACCACTAGCGTTTTGTTTTTGCTTCTCAGGATCGTTAGTTGATAAATCTGGAGAAAGTACTTCCCAGTCATCACCTCTGTTTGAACTGTAATGCAAGTGCTGCGATCCATAATATACTCCATCCGCGTCATGAGGATCAAGGGCTACTGGAGCGTTCCAGTTAAATCTTAGCGTGATTGAAGTATCAGGAGATGTAGGCTTTACCGACTTAGTATAACCTGAAACTCTGTCATAACGCGTTACATTACCTTGTTGTGACATGGTGTATCCATAGCGCGAATCACTTGGAATAGGAGCAACATCGAAACCATCACCGAAGCTTAATTCTTGCCAATCGTGATTTCTGATGCCTGCGTAGTTGAACACATAAGCAGGGCCTACCCAAGAACCATTGTCTTGCATGCCGCCATAAACGTTGTAAGGCATTTCGTTATCCACATTGATGTGGTAGAACTGACCAACAGGAAGTTTCTCAGTAAATCTCCAAGTATCTCCCATGTCGCGTGTAATGTTTAATCCACCATCATTACCGTCAACCATAAAGGTTGGATCTTCAGGGTGTATCCACCATGCATGGTGATCTGGGTGAACGCCAGAGTAAGGAATAATTACTTCCCATGATTTACCGCCATCCTCAGAGCGTGAAACACTTGAATATAAGCTGTAAAGTCTGTTTTCGTTTTTAGTATCTACGTAGATAGAAGAGTAATAGAAAGGTCTATTACCCATGTTTGGTTCCTTAGCAGACGCAGCTCTTAATTCCCAGGTTTTACCACCGTCAGTAGATCGATATAAGCCGTTATTCTTATTCTCGATCAAGGCGTAAATGTAATCAGGTCGACTATGAGCAATTGCCAAACCGATTCTACCATAATCTCCTTTCGGAAGACCACCTTCGCCTTGTATGTTTTTCCAAGTGTCACCACCATCCAACGTCATGTATAGTCCTGAACCTTCTCCACCGGATTCAAAAGACCAAGGGAAACGCTTGTGTTCCCACATGGATACAAAGATTTTATCTGGGTTACTTGGGTCAGCAACCATATCTGATACACCAGAAAGGTTGTTGGTGAAGAGTACTTGCTTCCAAGTTTTTCCAGCATCAGTTGTCTTATATACGCCTCTTTCGTCATGTTCTCCCCAAGGTGATCCTATAGCACCTACTAAAACGGTGTTTGGATCATCAGGATGAATGATGATTCTGTGGATGTTTCTGGTCTTCTCTAAGCCCATCAATTCCCAGGTATCTCCACCATCGATTGATTTGTACACTCCGTAACCAGAGCTTACAGAGTTTCTTGGGTTTCCTTCCCCAGTACCTACCCATATAACATCAGGGTTTTTCTGGTAGATGTCGATTGCCCCAATTCCTTGTACGGCTTGATCATCGAAAATAGGCTCCCAGTCAAGGCCGCCACCTGTAGTTCTCCATACTCCACCAGAGGCTGCTCCGGCAAATATGATTTCAGGATTACTTTCTACAACATCGATAGCAGTGATACGTCCACTCATCGCGGCCGGACCAATACTTCGTGCTTTCATATTTTTGAACATGTCCATGTCTACTTTCTGCCCAAACATCAGTGGGGCACTAAGCAGAAATGACAAACAAATCAGTGAGATTCTTCTTAAATAGGAATCTTGAAGTTTTAAGGTATTCATTAGATTCTTGGTTTTGATTGATTAACTCTTCAAAGTATACCAAGAAAATGAATGCAAAAAACCAAATTCTAAGAGCGCAAGTATGTTGTTATGAATGGCTGAAAAGTCCGTCTACATTTCGCGAAGCAGTAATTTGACACCAAAACCGAAGGTGATGGAGTTAAATCGAGATTGTTGAATGTCTAGTTGATAGTTTTCATTATCTGGATCGTATTGAATGGTATTAGGAGTGAGGTAACTGCCTCTATTGCTATACGTTTTTCTAAAATGAAGATCAAGACTGACAGATTCGCTGATGATGTATTCCAAACCACCTCCAAATCCATAGGTGAAGAGAAAATCATCTAGTTCGAAGAATTCATCTACTACTTCGTCAAATTCACGATCGAATATCCTAGCCCGTGTATACACATAGCTAAAGCCGAAGTTGAAGTCTGCATAAGGCATTAAGCGTGATAAGGTTTCTGGCTTAATTCTAACAAGAGACAGTAGACGCGACATTTCATTATGGTGTCGATAGCGAACATCTGGTAATGCTGAGCTATGGAATCCTTTTCTAACCTTAGAGCCATATCGCGTAAAATCGAAAACGCCACCGAGGTAGACAGGCGACTCGTTAATTTGAAAAGCGCCTTCCATGCCGAAGCCACCACCCCAGATTTCTGAAGACTCACGCTTTAACTCTCCGGTTGGCAGAAAACCGTGTAATTGAAAACCAATAGTGGAATTATTTTGTGCCGAAAGGAGCGAAGTAATGAATAGACCGACTATTAAAAGTGTTGCTCTCATAATTGAAGTTTTGACACTCTCTTTCTAGCCAATTGCATGCCAAAGTAAAACTAAAAATTTTAACAAAAGACTAAAAATATTAGTGATAGTCATTATCTTTAGACAAACTGTTTAGCTATGAGCACCATCTCCGGTAATATTAAGCATTTAAGAAAACAGCACCAATGGACGCAGGGCGACTTTGCAGATCGTATAGGTATTAAGCGTTCGCTTGTTGGAGCCTATGAAGAGGGTAGGGCTGACCCAAGGCTTAATAACCTCCTTAATATGTCCAAAGTATTCCGTGTTTCGGTGGATAACCTTTTAACAAAGGATCTTACTCGAATGGATTTGAATGCCATAGAAGTATTAAATGAGACTACTGGAGATATGAAAATACTCTCTATTACAGTAGATCATGAGGATAAAGAATTTATAGACTTAATCCCTCAAAAAGCCTCTGCTGGATATTTAAATGGCTATGCAGACCCTCAGTATTTAGAGGAAATGCCTAAGTTTCAACTGCCCAACTTACCAAAGAACGCTACCTACAGGGCTTTTGAAATTACAGGAGACTCCATGTTACCGATTAAGCCAGGAACTGTAGTAATTGGTCAATACGTAGAGGGATTATCCAATATTCGTAATGGTCGTTGCTATATTATTCTATCGAAAGAAGAAGGCATTGTCTATAAGCGAGTGTTTGACTACACTCAAGAGCATGGACAGTTATTTTTAGTTTCTGATAACAAGGCTTACTCGCCTTACCGCATCGATGCAGCTGATGTGATAGAAATATGGGAAGCAAAAGCATTCATCAGTACAGATATTCCAGAGTCTGCTGAAGACGACTTGAATTTTGATGACCTAAAGAATATTGTACTAGAACTTCAGAAAGAGATCATTAAGCTTAAGAATTAAGCATCTATTTCTACACGCTGGATGTTTCTTGCTCATTGGAAGAATTCATAGTGGCTTGTCTATCGACTTTTCCGCTCTCAGTGAAAACGAAAGCGGGAGTCAAACACCATGTCTTAGCTAAATAATATTTAGGGAGTTGTTCTTTCAATAAATTTCGGTTTTGGCGAATGAAGTCAATAGTTTTTTGGCTTGTAGAAATGCCAATCAGTTCTTCTCCGAAGACTTCACTCGCCCTTTTCCAAAGGGTAATTGATCCTATTAGATGATCTGGGAGTAGTTCGTTGAGTTTTTCTTCAGCAGCCTCGATTAATATTTTGACTCCACCACTATTGACGACCAGGTCTGCTCTTCCCAACCATTTGAACTTGCTTCCATTAATTTCAACTATGTCGTTTGTCGCAATCCATTCACTATTAGTTACTGCTCCCTTGATTTCAAGGCAGTTCTTTTGATTAAGCCTAACCAGATTATCCCCAATAACATCGAACCATTCTGATTTATCTGGGCCATTTAATGGTTTTAAGCCAATATGAGACACAGTTTCAGTCATCCCATAGGTGTGATAGCATTGAGCATTTATGGGTTGCAATTTTTCGACCAAATTCTTTGAAACAGCAGCTCCGCCAATAATGATTTTAGTGACGCTGTTGAGAAGCTTCTTCCCTCTATCTGATTGCAGCAAAGCGTTTACTTGCAATGGGACAAGTGCAGTAAAGTCATATGCATTGTTATTGACAGACTCGCTTAAATCTATTGAGGGCTCTACTAAGTCTATTTGCCAGTTGCCGACCATTGCACGTACCAGCATCATCTGCCCTCCGATGAAAGAAGTATTGATACATACGAGGGCTTTAGTTCCTTCAGCGAGATTGAGCGTTTTAATAGTTGCCTGCGCACTAGCGATCATTTGGCCTCTATTGATTTCAACCTTTTTAGGTTGACCAGTAGAGCCTGAGGTTGTGATGGAAAAAATCTCTTGTCCGCTAAGCCAAAAATTGATAAATTTTTGGGCAGAAACTAGCCAATGAAGGTCAGTTTCTAAACCCAATTCACAAAATTGAGTTAAAGAATATAAGCGGTCACCAATAGAAATATTACATTCCATAACTCAAGTTTAACGATTTGAAATGAGATTAAAACTATACCTACTACTAACTGTACTCTTCATTAGTTTTGAAGGATTTGCACAAGACCGTTATACTGTGAAAGGAACGGTAAAGGATGCTGCTACAGGTGATTTAATGCCATTTGCCACGGTTTTCTTTGCCGAAACAACATTTGGCACAGCCACAGATGACCAAGGAAACTATACGTTGACAGTTTCTAATCCAGGTACCTATGATTTCATTGTCAAATTTGTAGGCTATAAAACTTATGCTACTCAACTAAAATTGGGAGATCAGGCTGAGATAACCATGGATGTTTTAATTGAAGCGGATGCCAAAAGCTTAGGTGATGTGGTCGTTACCGCCAAGAAAGACGCGAAATGGCAGGAGCACATGCGTGAGTTTAGACTTATATTTTTTGGGGAATCAGCCAACGCACGCCAATGCAAAATCCTAAACGAAGAAGTGATTGACTTTATCTTTGATGAGGAAAAGGTAATTCTAGAGGCTTTTTCGTCCGAGCCTTTAATTATAGAGAATAAAGCGCTTGGGTATAAGATTCAGTACTTCTTAGAGCATTTTGAAGTGAACTATACTGCGAATATTAGCAGCTATTATGGGTATACAGTTTTTGAAGAGCTCAAGTCTAAAAGTCAAAGAAAGATCAATAGGTGGGAGGCTAATCGTAAAAAAGCATATGACGGCTCGGCTGTGCACTTCTTCACCTCCCTTTATGAAAATAGGCTAAAGGAGGACGGATTCTTTGTGCAAGTTGCTAAAGATGTAACTGGAATGGGGAGATTAATCGATGCAAAGGATGCAAATGTTTATCAGTTTTTAAGGGGGGGCACTACGGATATTTCTAAGAGGCTTCCTTTTGAAAACCTTCTGTATGTTACCTATGATAAGGAGTTTGAATCTAGGGAATACCAAGAAGTCAAAAGTAGAAGATCCATCGGTCATGCCTCAGTCAGTAGGCTAGTTAAGCAGCCACAACAATCGTGGATTTCTATCATGGATGGTTTTGAATCAATTGAGTTTGAGCCGAACGGCTACGTTTATAATCCAGTATCTTTTTATTCAGCGGGTTATTGGGGGTTTGAAAAAATTGCCGAAATGATTCCCCTTGATTATCGGCCTAAGTCTGATAATTAGGACTCGAATTCCCCCTTGAAGTTGTTAAAGATTTCGGTATTCTGTTTACTGTCCGAAAATACTTCAATTAATTTTGGTTGATTGCTGAGTTCGTAAAAATTGTCTAGTGCAGTAGTAAGTTCAGTCAGATCAGAACATGCGTGATACTCGAAGTTGTGGTCATCTGCTGTGTTTTCGGCTGTCAGTGGTTGTTCTGTTTCGAATAATTTTTCGTAGTCGGCTTGTTCTTCCGGCCCTTTAATCATTCTGAAAATACCACCTCCATGATTGTTAAGCACAATGATTCTCAGCTTTGAGAGATCGTGATTATGCCAAAATGCATTGCGATCGTAGAAGAAGGCCATGTCACCCGTAATCAGTGTAACCAATTTATCCTGGGCTAATGCTGACCCTACCGCTGTTCCGTTACTTCCATCAATACCACTAGTTCCCCTATTAGAGAATACCTCAATATGAGATTTAAGCCCAAGTAAATTTGCATATCGAACCGACATACTATTGGCTAGGTGTAACTGACTGTTTTGTGGTAATGCTTTCATGCATTCAGAGATAGCTTTGAACTCTCCAAACGGGCATTCTGACAGAAAATCAGTAATAGTTTGTTTTGCTTTATGGTCAATATCAGTCCAGTTCTTTCGGAATCCTTGGTCGCTAGCGGAAGGATTGAAGTTTTCAAAGAAGGATTTTAGGTTGACGCTTATGCACCTCGTCAGGTGCTGAAATGTATCATTTATTCTGTCTGACTCACGTATATGCCAATGCTTTTTAGGAGGGTTTTGGCGAATGAAGGTTTTAAGGTTTTTAGAAATCAAAGATTTACCGAGGGTGATCAAGAGGTCTGGACTCAAATTGGCTAGTGCCAGCTGAGCTTTCGATTGAAGAAATGCATCTTGATGCTGAGTTGCTCCTTCTATAGAATGATTTCCAATAATATCATTGATTACGACAGTGTTTGTACGTTTTGCAAAGGCTTGGATGGCCACCAGCTGTGCTTTGTCATAGTCTGACTGTCCGATAACGATAGCTTTATTTGTGTGTTGGTTCCATTCGTCCTCCAACTCAATTATTAAACTCGAAGGCACGAAGGATTCAGTTGCAGCATTTTTAATAATCCTAGTTTCCGAGAACTCGATCCTTTCGTTTTCGGAAGGGTAGAAAGGTTCTCTTAAAGGTACATTGATGTGAACTGGCCCAAGAGGAAATGATGTCGATGTGATAATTGCCTCGTTTGTGATTCTGTTTGCGTGCCAAAAGGCATCAGGGTGATTTGCATCTACTGGGAAGCTAAAGCTAGTTTTGACATGTTTTCCTAGAACGTCAGATTGTTGGATTGTTTGTCCATCATATTGATTTATCCATTCTGGAGGTCGATCTGCCGAGATCACAATCAGCGGAATTTCTTGATAATACGCTTCTGCTATGGCTGGGGCATAGTTTAAGACTGCCGAACCGGATGTGCAAATTAACACTACAGGTTTCTTTTGCTGTTGCGCGATGCCTAATGCGATGAATGCTGCGGATCTTTCGTCACCAATTACTTTGACGTCAATTGACGGATGCTCATTAAAGGCAAGGGTCAGCGGAGCCGATCTTGATCCAGGAGAAATCACGGCAGTTTCAATGCCATGACCTGCGCAAACTGATGCGATATCGTTGATGTGCTTTAAAATCAAAGTTGACGATTTACCACGTCCAACAAGGTCTTGAATTTCATTTCCGTCTCTTGATATTCTTTTTCTGGATCTGAGTCTAAAGTTACTCCTGCTCCGGCATAAAGGCGTGCTTGGTTATCTAACAACTGCATGCAACGCAGGTTAACGAATAAATTCGTGCTATTTTCTAAGTTAACTGGTCCAAGAAAACCACTAAAGAACTCCCTGTTTAGTTTTTCAAACTGATTCAAGAAGTCCATCGCTGACTCTTTTGGCATGCCCGCTACTGCAGATGTAGGGTGGAGAAGGTTAAGCATTACAGTCGCTAGTTCATCAAAATTAGTATCGATTGTATTGACTGCATAAGTAGTCTTTAGGTGAAGGAGGTTCCCAGCTTGAACAGTTTTTGGTCCAACCTCTTCATATTCTCGTAACCTGATTTTTTTGAAACAGTTGATGATATATCTACTCACCATTGCCTGCTCCTCAATTTCTTTTTCGGTCCAACTGGTGTCACTGATGGGCTTGAGTGGATCAACGTTTTGTGTCCCAGCAAGCGCAATTGTTTTAAAAGTATTGTCTGCTTTTTCAATCAATATTTCTGGCGTGGCGCCAATCCAGGTTCCAATTTTCGGTATGGAAACAAATGAGACAAAAGCATTCGGATAGCTCGTGCAAAGATCAATTAGTAAGTCTACTGGACTGAAGTCGTCAGGAATTTCAATATTTTTTGAACGTGCAGGTACGACCTTATCGAATTGTCTATCAATTATTGCTGTGACAGATTTTTCAATCAAATGACGATAGTCAATAGGCGCTTGATCTGTGTTCTTGGGATTAAGATGATAGTGCTTGGCCTTAATATTTCGAGTGAGATAAGTTTCGAAGGTTATTTTTATTTGATCAAGTTTGTCATTACCCTCATTTTCCACAGAACTGGGGTTATTAATTACTTCATCGAAATCGAGTGAGAGGTGGAAATCATCTTCAATAAAATGGGCTGGTAGCTTACCAAACTGGAAGGGGGCAATTAAAAAGCCAGTCTTTAATTCATCTAAATCTATGCTATTAATTTTTTTAGCATCATCGATACTCAACACCAGATGAATCTCCGATTGATGAGGCATTCTCCATATCGCTATAGGCAAACTTAAGTCTACTGCAGTATTCAATGCAGCCGAGATAACTTCCTCTTTGGTAAAGGAAGCAATATCTAACACCAGCGTTTTATCCTTTTGGGTGGATGACATTAGTTCTTTTTATCGATTACAGCCATGGTTAATCTACTAATACAAACCAGTTTATCTTCTTCATTGGTAATATTAATCTCCCAAATCTGTGTACGCTTTCCGAGATGAATAGATTTGGTTCTACCAAAAACATATCCACTGCTTACACTTCTAATATGATTTGCATTTATTTCTAACCCAACGCAATGTTGGAGCTTTTGGTTTACAGTAAATGAAGCTGCAATACTGCCGATTGTTTCTGCCAATACAACAGAAGCTCCACCATGAAGAAGCCCCATGGGTTGATGTGTTCTTTGATCAACAGGCATTTTCGCTACAAGGTAATCTTCACCCAGTTCTATCACTTCAATACCAAGATGGTCAACTAGTGTATTTTCACACATCTTATTAACGGCTTCAATAGTAACCCCTTTAATGAACATATAGATTCAGATTAATTTATAGTTTTGCGGCTGGCTGAAGCAAAAATAGGAGAAATTGATGACCAAAAAAATATACCTCACACGGCACGGACAAACAGATTACAACAAGATAGGTGTTGTGCAGGGCAGTGGCATCGATTCTGATCTAAATGAGCTTGGTCGTGCTCAGGGATCAGCATTTTTTAATGCCTACGGAAATGTTGCTTTCGACAAGGTTTATGTTTCAGGTCTTAAGCGGACGCATCAATCTGTAGCTAACTTTTTGGAGAAGCCAATTCCTCATGAAAAACTCGCAGACCTTAATGAAATCAGTTGGGGTAATCGCGAGGGTATGGCGGTGGACAAGGAGGGAGATGCCTATTATCACAATATGCTCAAGTCATGGCAGCAAGGCCTTACTGATTTGGCCATCGAGGGTGGTGAAAACCCTGAGCAAGTTGCCATAAGGATGAGAAATGCATTGAAGCATATCCTTAGCAAGTCTGAAGAAGAAACAATTCTAATATGTATGCACGGTAGGGCTATGCGGGTGATGCTAACGGTAATGCTCAATTATCCACTGAACTGTATGGACTTGTTTGAACATCATAACCTATGTCTATACGAGCTTACATACACAGGTTCAATGTTTAGCGTTGATAGATACTGTGATATTAGCCACCTTTCAGGTCTAACTGTTTGAGTGCGATCTTAGCTTTAGTATCAAGACTGCTTTTGTATGGGTGTTCCCTAAATGAAAGTACCTGATTGAAATATATTTTAGCAGTTTTAGTATCTCCCTGCTGGCGCATTAAGTAACCCATTTGAAGGAATGAATTTGGACCGTAATATGTTTCTGAAATCAAATTAGTATTACTAATGACCTCTCGATAATGGATCAATGCCTCTTCTGAATCCCCTTGAAGGTGAGCCAGTCTAGCTTTTCTATAATTAAGCGCTAAGCGTTCATGGTTTGATAGGGCTTTAGGCTGATCGAGTATTTGAATTAGGCTATCTGCTCTGCTATAGTAACCTCCGTCAATCGCGAATCTAATTTTCAACGCTATTGGGTTCTGCTTGTCTAAGTCACTCACCAATTTTACGGAATTCTTGTCAACCTCAGTATTCTCTTCTCCTTCGTTTTTGCTTTTATCTAAGTACTCATTGTAAGCATTTACATCGCCTAAGAAGCCGTAAGAAATTCCGAGTTTTAAATAAGCGTCTTTGATATAGGAAGTGCCTTTAAATGATTCAAGGAAACTTTTGTAATGGGTAATTGCGGTAGGGTAGTCCCCTGATTGAAAGTAGGTTTCAGCGATTAAGTAGTCATGTACTGGATATTTTTTTATGCTTTCGGATAGTTGGCTTCTCGCTTTAGTTGCGCTATGAGCCTTTAGGTAGATCAAAGATTTGATATAGAGGTAAAGAGGTTTAGCCGCTAATTTTTCATCTTCGATTAATTGAACTGCTACATTAAAGTCTTCTAAGAGGTAGACGTTTGCCATACTTAATATGAGTGAAGCCTCATTAGCCAACTCAGGGTATGCAGTACTCATGGATGTTAACTGTGAAAGGCCTGTAAACACATCCCCACGAAGGCCAAATAAATTCATAAGCCATTGATTTTTACTAGGGACGTTACCGAAAATAATATTTAGAACCCCTAAGGTTCTTTTGTTAGGTTCAAAATTTGGGAAGTCAGTATTATTCCTTTGCGCCCTTCGATAAGCGCTTCTAAGTCCCCAAAAGGCATCCCAATCCTTCCCGTATTTGAAATTCACGAAAGCCCATTGCATTTTTATTTCAGCTTCGACAAACCCAGTCCAGGGTGAATCTTTATTGCGCTGATTCATCTCATTCAATCGGGTACTCTGATTGTTATGTAGTTCGCCAAATCGGGCTTCGTTTTCCAACAAAATGAGTTCAAGGACATCAGCTAGATTGGCATAGTAGTAGCTTAACGGTGCATCAGATTGAGCTGATACTGTTCGAGTCTTCTCAAAGTCTAGATTAAGTAGGGGGGCGAGAGAAGCGTTTTGCCCGCTTGCTGTCAAAGAAGTAAAGAGCATAAAAAATGGATAGACTATTAAGCCTATCCATCTTTTATATTTTCTAGAAAACGTTTTGTAAATTCAGCAATAGTTTCATTAATCAAAGATATTGTATTTACATCTGGGGTATTTATAACCTTTAAGCTTTCAAACCATCTATTTAAAAGCCGCTCAAAGGAAGGGTTCAATACATCTAAGTTGCTAGTACCTGAAAGTGTTAGATTTTTTAAAAGCTCACTAGATTTTAAAATGCTATTTAAATTAATAAACCGAACATGATTAAAATTTTTCCATTAGTATTTATTTTATTATGGTCGTCTGCTTTTATCACTACAAAACCTATAATTGACAACAGCGATCCATTTTCTGCATTAGCTTTTAGATTTTCAATCGTTGCAATTGGTTTTTTCCTATTTTCTGTTTATTCAAAACAAAAAATTTTAATAAATAAAAAAAACTTTTTTGAGTCATTTTTTAGTGGTGTTCTTTTTCATGGA